>ERZ772932.14-NODE-14-length-134137-cov-10.726608_pt1 | contig 134137 bp, 102 predicted proteins | sample MGYA00511684_ERZ772932 | MGnify/ENA primary metagenome ERZ772932 (study PRJEB29015, sample SAMEA2738078) | human oral metagenome | biome: human oral; feature: human-associated habitat; material: saliva | place: China | collected 2210 ...
GGCAGCCACCAACGCCGCGTCAGCATCCGACTCACCAGCGAACAAGCCCTCACCATCAGCACTGCCGGCGCTCTCAGCATCAGAGCCCTCACCGCCGCTGTCGCCATCGCCGTCGCTGTCGTCGTTGTTGTGGTTCTGGGCGGCCATCAGCAGCCCGGCCAGCAGCCCCTCGACCACACCGGCCAGCGCTCCACCAGCGGCCAAGGACCCCAGCAGCCCCGCCACGTCCTCTGACGAGATCGAAGGTTCCGACGTCGGGCCACCGGCAGGCGCGCCCAGCGTCCCGGCCGCACCACCGGCCGGGACACGAGGAAGCACACCACCTTCGAACATACGTACAGTATAGCCTGACCCTCCGCTCCCCGCACGCTGAAACAGCCACCCAGAATCACCGGCACAGCAACGAAAACCCGGGGCGTCGACCCTCGTGGCCGGAGGTGCACGGAGACGGAGCGGTCCTCACGACAGGACCTCGCACCCACACCCCAAACCAACCCACCCGAACCCGCCCACCTGCACCGGCCAACCGGTTTGGGTAAGCCGGTCCGGGAACTCCGGTCCGGATGGGCTAGTTCAGGGACACAGGTTCGGGAGAGCAGGTGCGGGCGGACCAGTTCAGGGATGCGGGTTCGAGGCATTCGGTTCGGGTGACCCGGTTTAGGGTGCTCGGTCCGAGCGGGCCGGCTCAGGCCGACCCGACCCCACCTACCCGAACCCGCTCACCCGCCCCCACCCCCTCCCCGACGTGACGCGGCTCAAAGCCGCGTTGTTGCCCACACCCTGGGGGAGCCCCTGCCTTCCTCCATAGACTGTGGCGCGGTACCCCGCCGTCGTCGCCGTCGCCCCGGACCGGAACAACCGGTTCTCCCGACAGCGGGAACGCGGGTGCCACGTCCACGTCCCCTGAAACAGGAACGAAGAACAGTGAACGCACGTCCTCTCAATGTCGCCGTCATCGGAGCAGGCCCCGCAGGCATCTACGCCTCGGACATCCTCTCGAAGTCGGGCATGGAGGTCTGTATCGACCTGTTCGAGCGGCTTCCTGCGCCCTACGGGCTGGTGCGCTACGGCGTCGCCCCCGACCACCCGCGCATCAAGCAGATCATCGTGGCCCTCTACAAGATCCTCCAGCGCGGGGACATCCGGCTCATCGGCAACGTCGAGGTCGGCCGTGACATCTCGGTGGCCGAGCTCCAGGAGCACTATGACGCCATCATCTTCTCCACCGGAGCCGACACCGACGCCCCCCTCGACATTCCCGGCGTCGACGCCCCCGAGTGCTACGGCGGCGCCGACTTCGTCTCGTGGTACGACGGTCACCCCGACCACCCGCGTACCTGGGACTTGAGTGCCAAGGAGGTCGCCGTCATCGGCGTCGGCAACGTCGCGCTGGACATCGCCCGTGTCCTGGCCAAGCACGCCGACGACCTCATGACCACTGAGATCCCCGCGAACGTGGCCGCCACGCTCCAGCAGTCCCCGGTCACCGACGTGCACGTCTTCGGTCGCCGCGGTCCGGCTCAGGTGAAGTTCACCCCGCTGGAGCTGCGCGAGCTTGGCAAGCAGGCCGACGTCGACGTCCTCGTCGACGAGGAGGACTTCGAGTACGACGAGGGCTCGCAGGCGGCCCTGGCCTCCTCCAACCAGCAGCGCCAGGTCGTCAAGGCCCTTGAGGGGTACGCGATGCAGGAGCCGGAGGACCTCACCGCCTCCCACCGCATCCACATCCACCTCTTCTCGGCGCCCCACGAGGTCCTCACCGACGACGACGGCCACGTCGTCGGCCTGCGCACTGAGCGCACCCGCCTGACCGGCGACGGCAACGTCACCGGCACCGGCGAGTACCGCGACTGGCCCGTCCAGGCCGTCTACCGCGCCGTCGGATACGCCTCCAGCGCCATCGAGGGCCTTCCCTTCGATGCCGAGCGGCACGTCGTCCCCAACGAGGGCGGCCGCGTCCTCGGCGAGGACGGCAAGCCCCTGACCGGCCTGTACGCCACCGGCTGGATCCGCCGCGGCCCCGTGGGCCTCATCGGCTCCACCAAGTCCGACGCGCAGGAGACCATCACCAACCTCGTGGCCGACGCCAACGCCGGCCTGCTGCACGCCGAGACCAGTGACGAGGCCCAGGTCGGTCACGACGCCATCATCGCCCTGCTGGAGTCCCGCGGCATCCCCTTCACCAACTGGGAGGGCTGGGAGCTGCTGGACGCCTATGAGCGCGAGCTCGGCGAGGGCTACGGCGAGGTCGTCGTCACCGGAGGGGCCTCCAAGCCGCGCGAGCGCGTCAAGGTCGTCTCCCGTGATGCCATGACCGCGATCTCCCGCTCCACCGAGGTTCCCGAGGACCTCATCGGCCAGCCCGAGACGGGTCGCGTCCCCGAGCGCGTCGCCCACCGCCTGGCCGACTGAGCCGAGCACGGTCTACGGCTCAAGCCAGCCGACGTCGCATCACCCTTCCGGCACCGGTCCCCGCGGCCGGTGCCGGAAGGGCGTCGTCACCGACACGGAGAGGAAGAAGCCCGATGAGAACCCGCCGCATCCGCTTCGCCAGCGGAACCGACCGCTGGGCGCGTGACCTCTACCTGCGCGCCTTCCCCGAGGATGAGCGCATTCCCTGGGCACTCATCCACCTGCTCAGTCTGCGCCGCGGCGTCGACCTCGTCGCCTGGTGGGACCAGCCCGCCGGGCCGACCCGTGCGGCCCGTCCGGATCCTGTCGCCCTGACCTGGACCGTGCGCCGCCCCGGCTCCCGCCTGCTCTACATCTTCTACCTCGCCGTCGACGACGCCGCCCGCGGCCGCGGCGTGGGCACCCGCCTCCTGGCCGAGCTCGAGCGCCGTCACCCCGGCTGCACCATCGTCCTGAACATCGAGCCCGTCATCGCCGAGGCCGACAACGCCGAGCAGCGACGCCGTCGGCTCTCCTTCTACGAGCGCTCCGGCTTCCGCGACACCGGGTACGCGGTCCAGGACTCAACGGGGGAGTACTGGACCCTCGCGCGTGAGGCGCCGGGAACCACCTTCGACCCCGACGACTTCCGCGATGCCCTGCACTGCCTGGACTGCGGCCTCATCACCGCGCGAGTGGTCCAGCGCCAGCAGACATAGGTCAGACACAGGTTCATCCCATAGTCTCCACCCATGACAAGGACTCACCACTACAACGGTCTCAAGACCGCCGTCCTCCTGGGCGGCATGTGGAGCCTGCTTCTCCTGCTCGGCTACGTGCTGGCCCGGGGGACCGGCTCCGCCATCTGGCTGGTCATCGCGCCGGTCATCGGCCTGGTGCAGACCGGCCTCGGCTTCTGGAACTCCGACAAGATCGCCGTGCGCTCCATGGGCGCCATCGAGGTCACCGAGGCCCAGCAGCCCCAGATGTACGCCATCGTGCGTGAGCTCTCCGCCGCTGCCGGCCAGCCCATGCCGCGCCTCTACGTGGCCCCCACGATGAGCCCCAACGCATTCGCCACCGGCCGCAGCCCCTCGCACGCCGCCGTGTGCTGCACGCAGGGCATTCTCCAGCTCCTCAACGAGCGTGAGCTGCGCGGCGTCCTGGGCCACGAGCTCTCCCACGTCTACAACCGCGACATCCTCACCTCCTCGGTGGCCGCGGGCATCGCCGGCGTCATCTCCTCCATGGTCACCATGGCCATGTGGTTCGGCGGCGGCAACCGGCGCGACCGGGACGGTGGCAACATCATCGCCGTCCTGCTGCTCTCCCTCCTGGCGCCCCTGGCCGCCGCCATCACCCAGTTCGCCATCTCCCGGACCCGCGAGTACGACGCCGACCACGACGGCGCCGAGCTCACCCAGGACCCGCTCGCCCTGGCCAGCGCGCTCAGCAAGCTCGAGTCCGGAATCTCGCGCGTGCCCATGGGGCAGGACCCGCGCCTCGAACCGGTCTCCTCCATGATGATCGCCAACCCCTTCGGGAGCCTGCGCAACCTCTTCGCCACCCACCCGCCCATGGACAAGCGCATCGCCCGCCTCGAGCAGATGGCCGGGTACTGACAGTGCCACTGACCGTCGTCGGCGGGCTGCCGCGTCCTTCCGGCTGCCGTGTCGGGCTAGCCCCACCAAGGTCTTTCCAGGTGGCAGGATTGGGCGTCATTCCAGGCCTGAAGAAGATAAGGGGCATGAACCGATCAGTATGGGCCGCGCGCTACCGCCAGCTCGGCCGGGATGCCGCCTTCCTCTTCCTCAGCGGGCCACTGAGCCTGCTCGCCTTCTGCCTCGTCCTGCCGCTGACCGCAGCCGGTGCCGGTACCGCCATTGTCGGGATCGGCCTCCTTCTCCTGATGCTGGCGTTGAACATCTCCGGGGGCTTCGCCAACCTGGCCCGTCTCCGTGTGGCGCGTCTGGACGGCCGCGAACCCAGACCTGGCGCTTACCTGTCTCCTGTTCCGGGGGCCTCCGCGCGCCGTCGGCTCTTCCGGCGTTTGCGTGACCCTCAGCGCTGGATGGACCTGTTGTGGGTCATCGCCTGCTTCCCGGTCTCCCTGGTCACCTGGATCCTCACCGTCGGATGGCTGGCACTGGCCGTGGGTGGTCTATTCTCCCCCGTGATCGACGTCATTCTTGAGTTGATTCTTAACGCGACCATTGGGGACCAGAGGCAGAGTCTCGCCGAGTTTCTGGGGCTGTATCCGCCTCTGCTCTGGGAGATCGTCATCCACCTGAGCGCCGGCGTCATCTTCTCCCTGACCGCCCCCTTCGTCCTGCGAGGCCTGGCCGCCATGCAGTCGAGTCTCATCCGCGCCATGCTCTCCTGGCGCAGTGAGGTCGGCCGCCTCGAGCAGATGGCCGGGTACTGACGGTGACCCTGACCGTCGTCGGCGGGCTGCCGGCAGTCGGTAAGACCGCCGTGTGCCGGGAGGTCCTGCGCCTGCGGGCCGAGGCGCGGCCGCGGAGTCGACCACCGACCTGGCTGCGCATCGACTCCATCGAGCAGGCCCTGCGGGACAGCGATGAGATGCTCCCCGGCATGCCCGCGGGCGCCGGATACTACGTGGCCGCCGCTGTGGCCCGGGACGTCCTGACCTCGGGTGGTGACGTTCTTGTCGAGTGCGTCAACCCGCTGTCCCTCACCCGTCGCCTGTGGGAGGAGACCGCCTCAGCCCTGGGCTGCCGGTTTCTCGCCGTCGAGATCGTCTGCTCCGATAAGGCCGAGCACCGTCGCCGGGTCCAGCAGCGGGTCAGCGACATCGAGGGCCTCGAGCTGCCGGACTGGCGGGCTGTCGAACGCCGCGACTACGCCCCCTGGCCCGAGGCCGACCTCCACCTGGACACCGCCCGGCTCACCGTCACCGAGGCCGCCCGGGCCATCATCAGCGCCGGAGGTGTCAGCGGCTAGTTGTTGTGGGTCACGAGGATGTCGTCATGGGGTGCTGGGGCAGCGGGGCCTCAATATCCTCTAAGGCGGTCTACTCCACGAAGGTGGGGATGCACTGGCCGAGGGTTGTGCGTACTGCACGAACCCCCGACCCCCATGGAGTACACCCGACCCTCTTCCAGTAGCACCCCACCCTCGTGCAGTACGCGCCGGACGCCATCAGAGCGACTGGCAGCGACCGAATCGGTCCCGGCCAGCAGGGCGAACAACAACTCTCACGCCTGGCAAACCCGTCTCGCCTCGTCTTGAGATGCCACGAGATCCGAAATCCTCAGAAGCCGTAGGACAGCACAGGTCGGGCGGTAGCGTCCATGTTGCCGTTGGCGGCGGCCTCGCCAGTGATGATGAGATAGGGGAGTGGATAGCCTGCCCCTGACCGGCAACGACATCGCCCCACGCATCAGGGCCGCCGTCGATGCCGGTGAGCTGCGCGGCGTGACGACCGGACCGGTCGAGCGGCTAGGGGCCGGAGAGAGCTACGTCGCCTGGCGAGTCGGCTCCGGGGAGCAGACCCGGGTCCTGCGCCTTCCACGACGCCCGCCCCATGACCTGCCTCGCTCCATGCAAGCCGAGTTCGAGGTCCTCAGACGCGTCCCGCCCGAGCTGGGAACCAGCGCCGTCGCCCTGGAGACCGGCAGCGACAACCCGCTCGGCACCCCCTACATGGTGACCACTCACGTCCCCGGCCGGGCCCTGCGCGCCACCGACTGGAACCGGCGGCTCGCCACCGCCCTCGCCCACCAGATCGCCCGCCTGCACGAGGCCCTCGCCGCCGGGCCCGCGCCGTCGGCCGCCTTCGTGCCGAGTGCCGACGAGCAGGGGGAGGAGCTGGCGACCTGGTGGGGAGAGCATCATCCGCAGACTCTCACCGACCCCCGCGTCCGCGAGCTCCTGCCCGCCTGGCGCCGTGAGCTCGACCGCCTCGCCCCGGCCTTCGAGGCGGTCCCCACCCACCGACTCATCCACGGCGACGCCGTCGCCCCCAATGTCATCCTCGGCCCCGACGGCCTGCCGCGACTCATCGACTTCGAGTGGTCCGGGCCCGGCGACACCGCCAAGGACCTGGCCCTCATCGGGGGCCGGGTGATCGGCGGGCCCTGGTACCTGCCCATGACGCCCGACGACGTCACCGCCTTCGTCACTGAATACTCGCGGTACTCGCGGCGCTCGCGGCTTGCGCAGGACACGGGTGCCGCCGACCTGCAACGGCTGCTGGAGCGCCGCGAGGCCTACGAGCTCCTCGACCGCCTGGGCAACCTCCTGTACTGCCTCAGCCGCCCCGGCGAGGCCCGCTACGGCAGATGGGCCGATGAGCTCGCTCGCAGCCTGACCGCCCGACTCGGTGGCTGAGCCGCCCGCTTCAAGGCAGTGTCGGGCTAGCCCCACCATGGCTCCGCCAGGTGGCAGGATTGGGCGTGATTCCGGCCCTGAGGAGGATATGAGGCATGAACCGATCAGCATGGGCCGCGCGCTACCGCCAGCTCGGCAGGGACGCCGCCTTCCTCCTCCTCAGCGGGCCACTGAGCCTGCTCGCCTTCTACCTGGTCGTGCCGTTGACCGCCCTCGGTGTGGTCACCACCATCATCTGGGTGGGGCTGCTGCTGCTCATCATCGACCTGAGCATCGCCGGGGGCTTCGCCAACATCGCCCGCCTCGCCGTGGCGCGCGTGGACGGGCGCGAGCCGGTACCCGGCGGCTACCTCGAGCCCGAGCCGGGGGCCTCCGCGCGCCGTCGGCTCTTCCGGCGTTTGCGCGACCCTCAGCGCTGGATGGACCTGCTGTGGGCCGTCATCTACTTCCCGGTCTCCCTCATCACCTGGATCATCAGCGTCGTCTGGCTGGCCCTGGCCGTGGCAGGTCTCCTGGCCCCGATTGCCGACATCACCCTTGACCTGGTCCTCGATCCGGCCGTGGGGCAGCGTCAGGGACTGGCTCATCTTCTGGGCCTGCAGCCGGAGCTGTTCTGGGACATCGCTTTCAACCTCACCTGCGGCATCGTCTTCTCCCTGACCGCCCCCGCCGTCCTGCGGGGCCTGGCCGCCATGCAGACGGGTCTCATCCGCGCCATGCTCTCCTGGCGCAGCGAGGTCAGCCGCCTCCAGACCTCCCGGGCCGCCGTCCAGCGCGCCGAAGCCGACACCCGCCGTCGCCTGGAGCGCGACATCCACGACGGCCCCCAGCAGCGCCTCGTGCGCCTGCGCATGGACCTGGCCCGTGCCCATCGGCAGGCCGAGAAGGACCCGGCGGCCGCGTCGGCCATCATCCAGGGCGCCATGGAGCAGACCCAGCAGACTCTCGACGAGCTGCGCCAGCTCTCCCGCGGCATCGCCCCACCTGTCCTCATCGACCGGGGCCTGGCGGCCGCCATCACCGAGGCCGCCACCCGCTCCTCCGTCCCCGTCACCGTGAGTACCGAGCTGCCCGACCTGCCCGACCACGTCTCCCAGGCCGCCTACTTCGTGGTCAGTGAGGCGCTGGCCAACCTCAACAAGCACTCCGGGGCCACGGCCGCCGGCGTCGATGCCCGCGTCGTTGACGGCGCCCTGCTCGTGAGGATCAGTGACAACGGCATCGGTGGGGCCTCGACCGCCAAAGGACATGGCCTGGCCGGCCTGGTCGAGCGCCTCAACGGGGTCGACGGTAGGCTCTTCATCACGTCCCCGACCGGCGGACCGACCACACTGGAGGCGAGAATCCCGTGCGCGTTCTGATCGCTGATGATTCCGTCCTCCTGCGCGAGGGGCTGGCACTTATCCTGGCCGACGGCGGCCACGAGGTCGTCGGGGGAGTGGGGGACGGTGAGGCCCTCGTGAGCGAGGCCCTGCGGCTGCGGCCCGACGTCGTCGTCGCCGACATCCGCATGCCGCCCTCCCACACCGACGAGGGCCTGCGGGCCACCACCCGCATCCGCGCCCAGTGGCCGGGTGCACCTATCCTGCTGCTGAGCCAGTACGTCGTCGCCGGCTACCTGCCCGAGCTCCTGGCCGACGGCGGCGGCGCCCTGGGCTACCTCCTCAAGGACCGGGTCGGCGACATCGACGCCTTCCTCGGCGCGGTCGAGCGGGTGGCGCGCGGCGAGCTCGTCCTGGACCCCGACGTCGTCTCCCAGGTCCTCCAGCGAGGCCGGCGCGATGACCCGCTCACCGAGCTCACGCCCCGCGAGCGGGAGGTCCTGGCCCTTATGGCCGAGGGCCACACCAACGCCGGCATCGCCAAGATCATGGTGGTCACCGAAGGGGCAGTGGAGAAGCACACCCAGCGGATCTTCGCCAAGCTCGGCCTGCTGCCCGACGCCGCCGTCCACCGCCGCGTCAAGGCCGTCCTGACACTACTGTCGGCCTAGTCGCCGGGGGCGGGCACCGCTCAGCGGTAGTTGACGAACTGGAGGGCGGCGTCGACGTCGAGGTTCTTCAGCAGGGCGATCACCGTCTGGAGGTCGTCGCGGGACTTGGAGGTCACGCGCACCTCATCGCCCTGGATCGTGGCCTTGACGCTCTTGGGGCCCTCGTCACGGATCGCCTTGGTGATCCTCTTGGCCACCTCCTGGGTGAGTCCCTCACGCAGCGGGCAGGCCAGACGGTAGATCTTGCCCGAGGGGCGCGGCTCCTTGTCCCCCAGGTCCAGGGCCTTGAGGGAGACGCCGCGGCGGAAGAGCTTGGACTCCAGGACGTCCAGGATCGCCAGGACCCGCTCGGCCGTGTTGGCCTCCAGGGTGATGGTGTCGCCCGACAGGCTCACGGAGGCGTCAACGCCGCGGAAGTCGTAGCGCTGGGAGATCTCCTTGGCGCACTGGTTGACGGCGTTGTCCACCTCCTGACGGTCGAGACGGGAGACGACGTCGAAGGAGGAGTCGTTGGCCATGGCGGCAGTCCTTTCCGGGGTGGGGACTTCAGTCGCCCCGAGTCTAGGTGGGTTGTTCTGTGAGGAGGGTCCTACGGGGGCGATTGGCGTTTCGCGCCGCTGCCTTGCTATTCTTCCACGGCGCCAAGCGATGGCCGAGAGGTCGGAGCGCGGAGCCAAGGCGGGTTGCCCGAGCGGCCAATGGGAGCTGACTGTAAATCAGCCGCGTAATGCTACGGGGGTTCGAATCCCTCACCCGCCACGGCGATCACTCGTGATCGCACCTCGCCATCCGGTGAGGGCCGCAGTGAGCGAAGCCACGGCGGAACGAATTGCCAGAGCGATTCGAATCTGCCTAGGATTCGGCTCGTTGCCCCGATAGCTCAGTCGGCAGAGCGTCTCCATGGTAAGGAGAAGGTCAAGGGTTCGATTCCCTTTCGGGGCTCTCACAGCGGGGGCCACTGGCCCCCATTGTGTTCCTATGGCGAGGTAGCTCAGCTGGTTAGAGCGCACGACTCATAATCGTGAGGTCGAGGGTTCGAGTCCCTCCCCCGCTACGCAAGCTTTCGAGTACAGCGTTCCGTCGCATGCTCGAGGATCGACACGAGGAGACAAACGTGGCCAGCAAGTCCGCCGACGTTCGCCCCAAGATCACTCTGGCCTGCTCGGAGTGCAAGGAGCGCAACTACATCACCAAGAAGAACCGTCGGAACACCCCCGACCGTCTCAGCATCGCCAAGTTCTGTGCTCGCTGCGGCAAGCACACCGAGCACCGCGAGACCCGCTGAGCATCGCACAGCGATCCCGGTCGCGGCCGGGTAGCGAGCCCCGTCGACATGACGTCGGCGGGGCTTCGTCGTCTCCTCGAAGCGGGTGCCTAGCATTGTGAGGGTGAACGGTCTCAGCTCCTGTGACGGCGCCGTCGAGCGGCTCGCAGCAGTCCTGAGTGGGGTGCTCGCAACCGGCTCCTCCGGACTGTCCGACCGCGAGGCTCACCGCCAGGCCCGGCGGGGAGCGATGGCGATCCTCCCCGCTGTGCAGGCCCTGCACCGGCTCCAAAGCCGGCTGCGGGACTGCCGGGGAGAGGCCGCCTGGGAGGGCCTGGTGCACCGCCGTTGCCGGATGAGTGCGAGCCCCACGGGTGGCGGGGTCGCCCCGGGGCCGGCCGCGGCCGATGGAATCTCGATCCGGCAGGTCGAGCGCGCCGGGTGGGAGCTCATCCAGGCGACGGTCGAGGTGCCGGTGGAGGGGCGGTACTGGCGGGTGACCCATGATCTCGCCCGCCGGACGTCGCCGCCCGGGCCGGACGCCGTCGAAAACGGTGCACTCCCGGCCCCGGGGGCCGGATTTGATACGCCGGCGGGCTGCGTGTTCTACCGGCTCACTGACTCCGCTGTGGTCTCCTGGGCACAGGCCAGCGGAGACCGGAACCCCATCCATCTCCTGCCCGGAAGGGCGGCTGAGGCGGGTCTGTCGGTCGGCTCCGGCGAGGTCGTCGCTCACGGCTTGCTCCTCGGAGCGATCAGTCTCGCCCTGGTCCAGCCTTCGCCTTCACGGCAGGTCGGCCTCGTATTCATTGGTTCTGCTGATGTCCCGGTCCCCGAGTGCGGTGCGGAGGAGTCGTGGGCGATGCTCGCCGTCGATCCTGTCGGCGGAGACATCACTCAGGGTCGGCGTCCCGTCCTGCGCCGCCAGTGATTCCATCCCTCCCGTCAACGCCACCCGGAGACGGTGCGGAATCCAGGTCGTCTCCCTATCGGTACATGAAGGAATAGTGATCGCTTACTGGAGGGAATTCTGACGGAGATTCATTACTTCCTTGAAGGAAGTGACGCGAGGACGTGAAAATGAATTATGACCCCCGGCCAATCATCGGTAGGTGGGGATGATGACGTAACAAAGGTGGGTATTTGGGATGTCAAACTGATGTATGTCAGGTGACATGAAGTCAGTGCCTGAATTGTTTTCCTGCACAGCAGTGGATCTCCGAGATCCGCTCAGTATCAACGAAAAGTGGAGGGGTTGCCTGTGTTTCCGAGGTTGCCTGATGTTGTGGGTCACTGCGGTGGAGTGCTGAGTCTCCGACCGAGTGTGATAAAAAAGAAGTGGAGCCGTGCTTGTATGAAAGCCAAAGTCGATCAACAAGTTCGTGCTCGAGGGTTCGCGACCTGCCACAGGTCGGTGCTGAGAGGAGTCGATCAAGGTGATTACCGCAGAGCGGACGATGGTGGAACCGACGGCCTGCGTCGAGGATGTCGAGATGACGTGGACTCAGAGCGATCAGGAAGCCGTTGAGGCCACCTACGGCCAAGAACTGGCCGGGGCTGCGGGATCTCCCGAGGACGGTCTGGAGTCGGCCGGTGGCTGCGGCCAGAGCGACTCCTTGGAGCAGAAGGGCTTCCGTCGGCTCGACGAGATCGAGATGGATGCCTGGCGCTCCTTCCTGGCGGCCTCCACCTCCGTCACCGCCCGTCTCAACCGTGAGCTCGAGGCCGGGTGCGGCATCTCCATGCACGAGTACGAGATCCTGGTGCGCCTGTCCGAGGCTCCTGAGCAGACTCTGCGCATGTCCACTCTCGCCGAGCACGTCTCGCACTCCCGCTCACGGCTGACCCACACGGTCCGACGCCTGGAGAACGTGGGGTACGTCGAGCGCAGCTCCTGTGACTCCGACCGTCGCGGCGTCAACTGCACGCTGACGCCGCAGGGCCTCAGCTTCCTGCGAGAGGCGGCTCCGGTGCATCTCGACGGCGTACGCCGCCATGTCGTCGACCGTCTCAGTCGTGAGCAGCAGGTCGCCCTGGCTGAGCTCATGAGGGTCATCGCCCAGGCCCCGGATTCCTCCTGTGGGCTCTCGGCGGCCTCGGCCTCCTGAGGCTCGTGCGCGATCAGTGGGCGTCGTCAGCCGGTTTCGTCATCGGTGGCGGCGCCCACAAGTCTGTCCAGACCACGTCCAGGTCCGCCAGAAGGCGGCGCAGCAACGGCAGGGAGATGCCGACGACTCCGTGAGGGTCGCCGTCAATCCCCTCGATGAAGGCGCCGCCCAGGCCGTCAATGGTGAAGGCTCCGGCGCACCACAGCGGTTCCCCGGTGGCGATGTAGGCCTCGATCTCAGCCTGGGACGGGGAGCCGAAGCGGATGGTGGCCGAGCTGACCCCCTCGGCGATGGCGCCGTCGGCGGTGCGCACCAGGAAGTGCCCCGTGTGCAGGGTGCCGGTGCTCCCGCTCATCATCCGCCAGCGCTCATGGGCCTCGGCGGCGTCGATGGGCTTTCCGACGACCTGGCCGGAGATCTCCAGCATGGAGTCGCAGCCCACGACCACCTCGGCCTCCTGCGGGTCGGTGGACGCCATGACGTCGAGGGCCTTGGCCCGAGCCAGGGCCTGGACCTGCTCGGCGGCGGTCGGGGCCGCCAGCCCGGCCTCGCGGCGCCGTCGGATCAGCTCGTCGAGCACGGCCTCCTCGTCGACGTCGGAGACCCGCACCAACGGCTCGACCCCTGCGGCTCGCAGGGTGGCCAGTCGGCCGGATGACTTCGAAGCCAGGAGAATCACGTCGCCAGACTATACGGGCCGGTAGTCTCGGATCATGATCTCAGGCGGAAGCCCCTTCTCGCGTCTCGACACCGTTCCCGTCACCGGATCCACCCAGGACGACCTGCGCGCAGCCCTCACGGGACCTGAGCGGGCATCCTGGCCGCACCTGTCGGCACTGCGAGCACTCGCTCAGACCGCCGGAAGAGGGAGGTCCGGGCGCGCCTGGGTCACCCCCGCCGACGGAGGCGCCCTCCTGGTCTCCGTGGTGCTCAGACCCCTCGTCCCGGCCCAGTGCCTGGGCTGGCTGCCGCTGCTGGGCGGCCTGGCCGTCCGGGATGCTCTGGCCCCCCTCGTCGAGGATCTGCCCTGGCGTGTGGGGACCAAATGGCCCAACGACGTCGTCGCCCTGCCCGATGACCCGGCGGCCGTGCCCGCAGTGCCCGGCTGGGCCGGCACACGCAAGATCGCCGGCGTCCTCAGTGAGCTCGTCATGCCGGAAGCCGCCGCAGGGGGCGCCGCCCGCGTCCTCGCTCCAGGCACGGTTCCTGCCGACCGCGATGAGGCGCCCACGGTCATCCTCGGAATCGGCGTCAACATCGGGCAGGCGGCTGAGGAGCTGCCGGTGCCCTGGGCCGGCTCCCTGCGCACGCTGGGTGCGGTCGGTACGGGCAGCGGACCCGATCCGGAGGACGCCGTGGAGATCGTTCTCACGGCGATCGGCCACCACCTGGCCCGGCTCGTCGGACAGTGGGAGGAGGTCGGCGGGAATGTCGACGCATCAGGCGGCGCTCTCGGGCACCGGCTGCGCGAGGCGCTGACCACTCTGGGGAAGCGGGTCAGTGTCCAGGCTCCTGACGGTGAGCTCGGTGGGCTGGCTGTTGACGTCACCCCCGCCCTCGTGCTGCGCACCCAGGCCGGTGACACCGAGGTTCGTGCCGGCGATGTGACCCTCGTGCGAATGGAGGGCTGAGAGGGTCGTGAGAATCATGAACTCGTTGCTGGTGAATGCGTTCTGTCGCCCTATGGGCATGAGCGTGTGATCTGCGCTACTGTGGCAGGGTGACATTAGACAGCCAAGCGAGCGAGGGGCTCGCACCGGACTCCCGCGGGGGTGTCCCTCAGCAGATGGCTCACCAGGGTGTGCATCGTGTCGAGGGTGAGGCCGCTGCTGAGGTGGACCCCGCGGAGAGAACCACCCTGGTGGGACACGAGAGCCTGCTGCTGGGGGCGCCCCCCAGCCTCACCCTGGCCGAGCTGGCTCAGCGGGCTGGAACCAGTATGGAGGTGGCGCAGAAGTTCTGGCGCGCCATGGGCTTCGCCGATGTCCAGCCCGATGAGGTCCGCTTCACTGACCAGGATGTTGCCGCACTTCAAGACACCGTGGCGCTGCTGGATGAGACCAGTGACTCCTCCCTGGCGGCGGCCAGCGCGCTCGAGCTCCTCAGGGCCCAGTCCTACACCATGGACCGCCTGGTCCTGTGGGAGCTGGAGACCTTCGTCACGGACCTCAGTGAGCGTCTCGGGCTGGATGACACTGCCGCACGGCTGGTGGCCCTCGACCGCATCGACGGCCTCGTGGAGCTCCTGTCGCGCCAGCTGACCTACGTGTGGCGCCGTCACATGGCCTCCATCCTGGGGCGCACCGATGCGGAGGTGGCGGCCCGGGGCAGGGAGGACACCGGCCCCGACCTCTATCCGCTCATCCGCTCCCTGGGCTTCGTCGACATCGTCTCCTTCACCCAGCGCGCTCAGGGCATGAGCAAGGCCGCCCTGACCCACATGCTCGAGGACTTCGAGAACACGGCCCGGGACGTCATCACCTCGCGGGGCGCGCGGGTGGTCAAGACGATCGGGGACGCCGTCATGTACATCTCCGACGACCTGCTGATCGCCGCCGACGTCGTCACCGCCTTAGTCGAAGAGCTCCAGAAGGGGCCGGATGCGATCCGGGTGCGGGCCAGCCTCGTCGAGGGGCGGGTCATCTCCCGCTCCGGCGACGTCTTCGGTCCCACCGTCAACCTGGCCTCCCGGCTCGTGGACGCGGCCGAGCCCGGCGGCATCCGCCTGGACGAGTGCACCGCCATGGCCATTCTCCGCTCGCCCGAGGCGGGGCGGTACCGGGTGGGGCAGTGCCATGAGGTCGTGGCCAAGGGGCTGGGGCAGATCGTGCCCTGGTCGCTGGAGCGGACCTCGCCGACCCACCCCTGAGTCGAACCCCTCGTTCCGTTACCATCTCGTGATTTTCTGTCCCTTCGGCTCGTGAAGGGGCTGGTCGATCCTGGGGTTTTCCGCGGTATCCTCGCCGAAACGTGGTCTGGCTGCAGGAGGCTCGGGGAGCCGATGCCTCGGAGGCGGTCACGTCTTGATATCTTCTCCACCTCTGAGACGATGGCGGAGGGGTGCGTCGTCACCTAACATCGCGGATGTGACAACTGTTCTGCTCGTCGAAGACGATCCTGCCATCTCCGAGCCCCTCGCCCGCGCCTTCGGACGCGAGGGCTATGAGGTCCTGACCCACGGCACCGGTAAAGGCGCCCTCGAGGAGGTCTCGGCCGCCGACATCATCGTCCTGGACCTGGGACTGCCGGACATCGACGGCCTGGACGTGGCCCGTCAGGTGCGGGCCCAGGGGCTGACGATCCCGATCCTCATGCTCACCGCCCGCAGTGAGGACTCCGACCTCGTCGTCGGTCTGGACGCCGGGGCTGATGACTACGTCACCAAGCCCTTCCGCCTGGCCGAGCTGCTGGCTCGCGTGCGGGCACAGGTCCGCCGCGCCTCGGGGGAGGCCACCGAGGACGAGCTGAGCGTCGGGGAGATCCGGGTCGACGTCGCCGCTCACCGGGCCTTCGTCGGCTCGCGCGAGCTGCAGCTGACGACCCGGGAGTTCGAGCTGCTCCGGGTCCTGGTGCGCGCTGGCGGCAAGGTCGCCTCCGGTGAGGACATCCTCAAGGAGGTCTGGGGTGAGGACCCCACCGGTAGTCCCCAGACCCTCCAGATGCACGTGACCTGGCTGCGTCGCAAGCTCGGTGACGACGAGGAGCGGCCCGCGCTTCTGCTGGCCCAGGAGGACGGTTACCTCCTGACCGCCGGCTGAGTCGCCGACCGGGATGACCTCCCGGGAGGAGTGCTGGGTTCCCAAGGCGCCTCGATGAGCTGATCGGGGCTGAAGGAGGGCTTGCCATGCGTCGTTACGCCATGACGATGACGATGTCGGCGGTGTCGGTGGCGGTCCTCCTGTTGGGACTGCCGCTGGGGGGCGCCTGGATCGTCAGCGCGTTGCGCTCCGCCGGAAGTGGTGACCGGGTCGTCATCATCGGCACGGTCATCCTCACGGTTCTGGTACTCACCGGTACCGCGTTCACGGCGGCCTCCGTGGTGGCCTCCCGGGTGTCCAGGCGCATCTCGGCCCCGCTCATCTACCTGGCCGCCGAGGCCGAGCAGCTCGGCAGCGGCCAGGTCCGCCCGAGGCTGCGCTCCTCGGGGATCGAGGAGATCGACCTGGTCCAGGCTGAGCTCGTGCGTTCGGCCGAGCGTGTGGCTGGACGCATCGCCGCTGAGCGGCAGTTCGCCTCCGATGCCTCCCACCAGCTGCGCACACCGCTGACCAGCCTGTCGCTGCGCCTGGAGGAGATCGAGCTGCTCGCCGGCGAGGAGGAGGTGCGTGCCGAGGCCCACGCCTGCCTGGAGCAGGTCGAGAGGCTCACCGGCGTCGTCGAGGACCTGCTCAAGGTCTCGCGCCGCTCCGGGGGCGGGACCACGGAGGCGCTTCACCTCAAGGACATCTTCGCTCAGCAGCGCGAGGAGTGGGAGCCGGCCTTCGAGCAGGCCGGGCGCACCATCACCTTCTCCGATGAGATCAGCCACCCGGTCCTGGCCACGCCCGGGTCCCTGGCTCAGGTGCTGGCCACCGTCATCGAGAACTCCCTGCGCTACGGGGCCGGGACGACCTCGGTGAGTGTGCGCGGGGCCAACGGCGGTCACGCGGTCTTCATCGACATCGCCGACGAGGGTGAAGGCGTGGCCGAGGACATCGCGCCGCACGTCTTCGAGCGGCACGTCTCCGGCTACGGCTCCACCGGTGTCGGGCTGGCCCTGGCCAAGGACCTCGTCGAGGCCGACGGCGGCCGCATCGAGCTGTCGCAGCGCAGCCCGGCCGTCTTCTCCATCCTGCTCAACGCCGTCCCCAAGTCCCTGGACCCCAACAACGTCCTGCCGCAGGGCGCGCTGGTCTCGGTGGGCCGGCGTCGTCGCTTCTGAGTCGCCGCTGAACCCTCGCGCGACGACGAGGTGAGGGCTGAGGGGCGGGGCGTCAGGACTTCTGGCGGCGGGACTTGACGAATTGCGAGATGCCGGAGATAAGCATCGGCGCCACCGAGATGAAGACGATGACGAGGATCATGGCGTCGATGTTGTCCTGGATCCACTTGATCGTTCCCAGGAAGTAGCCCAGCCAGGTGATGCCGAAGGCCCAGAAGGTGGCGCCCAGGATGTTGAAGGTGATGAAGTGGCGGTAGCGCATCTTGCCGACACCGGCGATGACGGGCGTGAAGGTGCGCACGATCGGCACGAACTGGGCCAGGGTGACGGCCTTGCCGCCGTGGCGCTCGAAGAAGTCCGAGGTACGGTCCACGTACTCCTGCTTGAACAGACGGGAGTCGGGCTTGTTGAAGATCGCGGGTCCCGCCTTGCGGCCGATGAGGTAGCCGGTCTGGTTGCCGGCGACGGCCGCGAGCCACACGAGGGGGGCTGCCACCCAGATGGGGACGGGAACTCCTTCGGCCGGGTTGGTCTCGCCGATGGCCACGAACATCCCCAGGGTGAACAGCAGTGAGTCACCGGGCAGGAAGAAGCCGATGAGCAGGCCGGTCTCGGCGAAGATGACGAGCATGACGCCGAGGATGGCCCAGGGGCCGATCCAGCCGACGAAGGCTTTGATGATGAAGGTGGCGTCGAGCCACTCGGGGCCGAGCATCGGTGCGTGGACGGAGGGGAGGGCGGTGGGCAGGTTCAGCGCCGGTGCCAAGGAAGTCAGGGCAGTCACCGTGCAAGGCTAAACGCTGCCCCGGCGGCCATGCCGTGAGAGCGATCCCCTCCGGGCTGTGGCATCGGGCACCCCTCAGGTCGCTGCCAACCGGGCCGGTCTTGTTGGGCCTCAGGAGCGAGCTGAGACGGGAACGGCCGAAGACGCGGCCTTGCCGCCTGCCTGCCCCTGGGTGTCGGTGCTGTCGGCGTCGTCGTCGGGGGAGTGGTCCTTGTGCCCGGTGAAGACGATGTAGTGGTAGAAGACGAAACGGAATGCTGTCCCCAGGCCGAAGCCGACGACGTAGGCCGCGACGTTGTCCGCCAGCGGGGAGGTCAGCCCCAGGACGTGATGGGTGAAGAGCAGGCAGAACTGTGTGATGGCGATGCCGCCCAGGTTGGCCAGGACGAACAGCGTGGCCTCGCGGGCGACGTTCTTCCGGGTGCGACCCCGGTAGGTCCAGTAGCGGTTCGCGATCCACGAGAAGACGGTCGCGGTCGAGGAGGCCAGCAGCTGGGCGGAGTTGGGGTGACCGGAGAGGACACCGGTGGGGCCGTGCTGGAGCAGGTTGAACAGGCCGACGTCGATCACGTAGGCCGCGGCGCCCACCATGCCGAACTGCATGAACTCCTTGACGAGGGCGATGAGCCTCTGGGTCAAGGAATTGCCGGAGGAGCGCGTCATGGCGGGCATCCTATGTCGATCACAGTCAGGTCACGCAAACCGGGGCCGCTCACGGCACCCAGTGAACACTGACGCTGCCCAGGTCCCACACCCACGAGACCCACAGCAGCTGGCCGGCGATGCCCGCCGCCAGCAGGGCCAGCCGCCGGCGGGTGCTACCGGCCGCCACGGCCAGCGCCCAGCCCGCCGGGGCCAGGGGCAGCAGGAGGCGCAGCACCGACGTCGTCGGGTCGAAGAAGACCAGGAGGTAGAGCAGGTGGCCCAGGCACCAGAACCAGACCGCGGGCCCCAGGGCCCGCAGGCTCGGGGCGCTCAGCAGCAGGCCCACCGCGAGCAGCACGACGGCCAGCAGGGCCGGTCCCAGGTGCGGGCCCACCCAGTCGCCCAGGCGGGTCGCCCACTGCACGACGGGCGCCAGGTCCGCGCCGCGCCAGGAGGTCTCAGTGGCCGTGTAGGCGTCCTGGCGCCCCGTGACCAGCCAGGCGATGACCGGCCAGCTCAGGGCCGCCGAGCAGGTGAGCAGGGCCAGCACCAGCAGTCGCAGGCGTGCGCCCGGCGCCTGCGGGACGTGGCCGGGCGCCAGACGCTCGAACCAGGTGGGCGGGACCCAGCCGCGGGCGCAGGCCACCTCCCAGGCCCACCACAGCCCCAGGGCCGCCCCCAGGGGGACTCCGACGGGGCGGGCGAAGCAGGCGGCCAGCGCCAGGGGAATCGCCGTCAGTGACCGCCCGCGGCTCGCCAGCCACAGCGTCAGACCCACCAGCACCAGTCCCAGGGACTCGGCGTAGGGGACCTGGAGGACCGCGGCGCACGGCGAGGACCAGACCAGGGCCACCGCCCACAGGGAGGCCCGCCTGCCCGTCACCGGTGAGAGCCAGCGGTCCATGACGACCGCCGCCGACGCCGAGGCCAGGACCGATACGAGGGCGGCACGCACGTAGAAGGACCAGCCGGTCCAGCCCAGCAGGGAGGCCGCTGCGCTCAGCAGCGGCATGAAGGCCCAGGTGTTCTGGGCCACCCGCCCGTCGCCGCTCACGGGCAGCCGCTCCGGGTAGCCCTCCTCGACGATCCGGTTGTACCAGCCCGAGTCCCAGAAGCGCAGGTGCTCCTCCCAGGACGGCGCGGCCCCGGCCCACGGGGTCGCGGGCGTGTCCTGGGCGCCCAGCCGCAGGATGAGGAGGGACACGGCGCTCGCCGCGGCCCAGACCGCCAGGACCTGGAGCCAGTGGTGCGGCCCCGAGGCGGCGCCGTGCGTCGAAGACGAGGGCGGGGCATGCCGGGCGCTGGAGGACGCGGAGGACTCTGACACGGGTGGGGTCACGGCCCCCACCCTACGGTCTGGACCCGTGCGCGGTGAGGATGAGCGACATGCGGGTAGCCTTGGGGCGTGAGCGTACCCATCGTCGCCGTGATCGGAGGCGGGCAGCTGGCCCGCATGATGCAGGAGGAGGCCAGTGCTCTGGGGATTCACCTCAGGGCGCTGGTGGAGGCCGCGGACGGGTCCACCGGACAGGTGACCCCGGACGCCCCCGTCGGAGCCGCCGACGACGAGGCGGCCGTACGCGCCGTCGTCACCGGGGACGGTAGTGACGGGCCCGCAGGTGGGCCGGCCTCGGTCCTCACCTTCGAGCACGAGCACCAGGACTCGGCCCTCCTGGAGAGGCTCCAGGCCGAGGGGGTCAGTGTCCAGCCCACCCCGCAGGCCCTGACCCTGGCCCGCGACAAGCTCGCCATGCGGAGGATGATGAGCGGGGCCGGGCTCCCGCAGCCCGCCTGGGCGGAGATCGGCGGGCCGCAGCAGGAGAGCGCCGAGCAGATGGTCGACGCCATTGAGGCCTTCGCCGCCGAGCACGGCTGGCCCGTGGTCCTCAAGACGCCGCGTGGAGGCTATGACGGCCACGGGGTGCTGCTGGTGCGCAGCGCCGAGTCCCTGCGCCAGGGCGAGGCGGCCGAGTGGATCGCCTCGGTGGCGCGCGCCCGAGCGGGCCAGGGCGACGGCCGCGGGGCCGGCGGGGGAGGCAGCCTCGGAGGTGCGGCGGTGACCAGTCTGCTGGTGGAGCAGGCGATCCCCTTCACCCGTGAGCTCGCGGTCCTGCTGGCCCGCACCCCCAGCGGGCAGATGGCGGTGTGGCCGGTGGCCCAGACGGTCCAGGAGGACGGCATGTGCGCCGAGGTCCTGGCGCCGGCGCCCGGTCTTGACTCGACCGCTGTCGAGGAGGCCGAGCTCATCGGCCGCACGGTCGCCGAGCGCGCCGGGGTGACCGGGGTGCTCGCCGTCGAGCTCTTCGCCGTGGAGACCTTCGGGGAGCCCACGCGCCTGTACGTCAACGAGCTGGCGATGCGTCCCCACAACTCCGGGCACTGGACCCAGGACGGGTCCGTCACCAGCCAGTTCGCCCAGCACCTGCGGGCGGTTCTCGACCTGCCGCTGGGCGCCACGGAGGCCACGGCGCCCACCACCGTCATGGTCAACCTCATCGGCGGCCGGCGCGAGCCGGGGCCCGATGCCCTGGTCCGGGCCATGGCCGCCCATCCCGAGGCCCGCATCCACCTCTACGGCAAGCAGTGGCGAGCGGGCCGCAAGCTCGGGCACGTCACTATGACGGTCGGTCCGGACCAGGAGATCGCCGACGTCGTCGAGCAGGCGCGCGGGGCCGTCGCCATCCTGCGTGGGGACGCCTGAGCCGGATGCATTCAGACCACAGCACGCAGGACACGACAGGGAGGACATTTCATGAGTGAGCCCAGCGCAACGATGACGGGCACGCAGGACGTGGCGCGGCCGGTGGTCGGCATCGTCATGGGGTCGGACTCGGACTGGCCGGTCATGGGGGCCGCCGCCGAGGTCCTCGACGAGTTCAAGGTGGCCTACGAGGCCGACGTCGTCTCCGCCCACCGCATGCCCACCGAGATGATCGACTACGGGCGCGCCGCTGCTGAGCGGGGGCTGCGCGTCATCATCGCAGGCGCCGGGGGAGCGGCCCACCTGCCCGGGATGCTGGCGGCCGTCACCGAGCTGCCGGTGATCGGGGTGCCGGTGCCGCTGAAGTACCTCGACGGCATGGACTCCCTGCTGTCCATCGTGCAGATGCCCGCAGGGGTCCCGGTGGCCACGGTCTCCATCGGCGGGGCCCGCAATGCGGGGTTGCTGGCGGTGCGTATCCTCGCCTCCGGCCAGGGGCCGGAGGCCGCCCGCCTGGGCGCCGCCATGCGGGCCTTCCAGGCAGACCTCAGCGAGGTCGCCCACGCCAAGGGCGCCGCCCTGCGCGAGCGGCTGAGCCGCTGAGATCGTGTTGCGGAGAGGTCGCTGACGATCGTGTTCGTAGGGTAGGGCTCGAGGACGTACCCCCAAGGTGCTGTGTTGTCTCATGACTTCTGGGAGTTTCGGATGTCATGACATCTCAAGGCACCGGTGGGGCGAGTGGATCGGTCCTGATTGCCGTTGCTTGCCTCGCCGGTAGGGGACTGACCGGGCTGCTCGCAGTCGTTCGGATGGCTCCCGGCATCGTCTGGACCCAATGCACGAAGGTTGGGTGCTACTGGAGGAGGGTTGGGTGTACTCCAGGTAGGTGGGGCCTTCGTGCAGTACGCACAACCCCCGGCCAGTAGATCCCGGCCTTCGTGGAGTAGGCGACTCGGGGTGGGAGTGGAGCGGAGTCGGCGTCGAACCATGTCCTTCAGGCCTCCGTGCGGGGGCCCGAGGAGGTCAGGCAGGAAATGTGAGGTAGCCCTCCGGGGTGAGGTGCGGACTGGTCGCTGCGACCATGTGGAGGCGATCTCGCAGGCAGTTTAGTGTCCACAGTGCTGACATCAACGGACCCGCCGTAGAAGCGCTTAGCGAGAATCCTTGGAATTCCGAGGTTTCTCCTCGATGTGCAGCGCCAGTGCGGAGTTGATGTCAGCACCGTGGACACCCGTGCCCGTCAGACCTCCACTGTCAGCCCGCCATCGTTTCTGGGGTAACCAGCCTCGTCGCGGAACCGCCCCCGAGTGGGCGTCTCGGTAGTCTTGGAGCCTACATGTCTCAGAAGTGAGGAGACAGCACGGAGCAACGACGCGACGCGTGGATCTCGCGTTCGTTTCTGTTCGTTTCTGAGCGAGTGTGGGTAGACTGTGGGCATGAGCATTCTCGTTGCTGGAGGCGCCGGCTACATCGGCGCGCACGTGGTCCGACTTCTCCTCGAGCGCGGGGAGGAGGTCGTCGTCGTCGATGACCTGTCCTACGGGACGCCGGAGCGAGTCAAGGGGGCCTCCCTCGTCGAGCTCGACGTCGCCAGCGGCCAGGCCCCCCAGACCCTCGCCGAGGTCATGGACTCGCACGGCGTCACCGCCGTCATCCACTTCGCCGCCCGCAAGCAGGTGGGCGAGTCCGTCGAGCGCCCCGCCTGGTACTACCAGCAGAACGTCGGCGGCCTGGCCAACATGCTGCTGGCCATGGAGACCGCCGGCGTCAAGCAGATGATCTTCTCCTCCTCGGCCGCCGTCTACGGCATGCCCCCGGTGGAGGTCGTTCCCGAGGACATCGACTGCCGCCCCATCAACCCATACGGAGAGACCAAGCTCATCGGGGAGTGGATGATGGCCGACGCCGAGAAGGCCTGGGGGCTGCGCTGGGCCGGCCTGCGCTACTTCAATGTCGCCGGAGCCGGCTGGGACGACCTGGGCGACATGGCCACCCTCAACCTCATCCCCATGGTCCTCGACCGCCTCGCCAAGGGCGAGACCCCCAAGATCTTCGGAACCGACTACCCCACCCCCGACGGCACCTGCGTGCGCGACTACATCCACGTCAAGGACCTGGCGGTCGCCCACATCGCCGCCCTGGACTACCTGGCCGGCGGCCAGGAGATGGCCGAGCACGTGTTCAACGTCGGCACCGGCCAGGGCGCCTCGGTGCGCGAGGTCGTCTCCAAGGTCATTGCCTCCACGGGCCTGGACCTGGAGCCCGAGGAGCTCGCCCGCCGCGCCGGCGACCCGCCCCAGCTCATCGGCAACGCCACCCGCATCGGTGAGGTCCTGGGATGGAGGGCCGAGCACGACCTGGACGACATCGTCGCCTCCTCCTACACCTCCTGGCAGGCCGACCCCAACCGGCCCCACTTCGGCTGAGCGGTCCCGACACCACGGCGTGCGGGCCGGTTCCCCCTCTCCCGGGGAACCGGCCCGCACGTGTTCGTCTTCGGTGACTGAGCGTCAGGACTGGTTGAAGTCCGCCGCCGTCAGCCTCCCGTCGCGCAGCTTGGAGAAGAAGTCCGGTGCGGTCGTGTCCCGCAGCAGCACCGTTTCGCCGATGTCGGCGTCCTCGGGGGAGTAGGCGGGATCCTCAATGGGCGGGGCTCCGGTCAGGCCACCACCGGAGGCGGAGCGGAAGGCCAGCACCATCTTGGCGATGCTCATGGTGCCGGCGCTGCGATCCACCGTGAGAGCGTTCGTACCGGCGTCGACCAGCGCGTCCTGCCGGGAGAAGGAGAAGGCGGTGGACGGCGCTGCCGCCTTGGAGACCACTGCGGAGATGACGGCGCGCTGGCGCTGACCGCGACCCACGTCACCGGTCGGGTCCGACTTGCGCATCCGGGAGTAGGCCAGCGCCTTCGTCCCGTCCACCGTCTGACACGTGCCCTGAGAGGTGTCCCAGACCAGGCCGGAGTCCTCATCGGCGACGTCGTAGTCCAGGCAGACGTTGACCCCGCCGACGGCGTCGACCATCTGGGACACCCCGGTCATGCCGACCTCCACATAGTGGTCCACGGTCAGCCCGGAGAGCTTCTCCACGGTCTGGACCAGCAGCTTGGGGCCGCCGAAGGAGTAGGCGGCGTTGATCTTGTTCTCCCCGTACTCGGGGATGTCCACGAAGGTGTCGCGAGGCAGGGAGGTCAGGCTCGTCTGTCCGTTCTCCGCCTTGTGCAGCAGCATGACGGAGTCGGCGCGCGCCCCCTCGGTCTCGTCCTGGACAGCACCTCCGCGCGCGTCCGAACCCACGATGAGCCAGGTCTCGCCCGGAGTGTTGGCCGCCCCGGACAAGGCGTCGACGCGATGGAGCTGGGAGGAGACGTCGTTCCACAGCCAGGCGACCCGCGCTGCGATGAGAGCCAGGACGACAACGATGACGACGACCGTCCAGCCCACGATCCGGCGCCACCTGGGACGGGTGCGCTGCGGCCGCTGCGGACGCTGGGGCGTGAGTGAGGGTCCACCTGCAGCGGGCTCCTGCGGCGACTGCCGGCCCGCGGAGCCCACGGGGTAGGTTCCGCGCCGCACGGGTAAGGCCTGCGTGCGCTCCGGCCCGGCTGTGCCGCTGCCTCCGTCGGTGTCCGGTTTCAGGGGGATCGCACTCGACCCGGTCCGGGCGTGGCTGCCCCGTTGAGACGGGGCGGAGGGGCGACGGGGCTGGACCGACGGCGGCTGCTGACCCTCTCGCGCGGAGGCGGGCTGAGCCGAGGCCGGCTGGTCGCCGTCCTGACGGCCCAGGACCGAGTGTCGCTGGGGGCGGCGGGCGGCGGTTGATGACGGGCGGCGCGGGGCGCCGCCGGCAACGTCAGTGGGCTGGGCGACTGCCTCGCCGCCGGACGCCTCCCCGCGCTCGCGGCTGCGCTGGTTGACAGCATCGATGGGACGCTGCCTGCGTTGAGGCCTGCCTCCGCTGGAGCCGGGGGTGATCGAGGGCGGTAGTGAGTCGTCTGTCGGAGTCACACCACTGATTCTGCCTCAGGCGGGGCAGGCAGGGGTGGTCGGCTTCGCGGCGGGTTGCTGCTGGGGGGTGCTCGCCTTGGGGGCCTGGGTGGCCGGAGCCGGCGTCGGGGTGGGCTGGGAGGGCTCGGAGGACTCCGAGGACTCGTCAGTGTTCTCCGAGGCGGAGCCGTCCGCGGTGGCGCTCGAGTCCGACGAGGCGGGGGCCGAGGTGTCGGAGGGGATGGGCTTGTCGTCCTCGAGGGCCTTCCAGACCTTCTTGGCGCCCTCGGCGGGGACCACCTGGTTCGGGTTGTCTGCGGGCTGGTTCGGCATGGTGACGAAGTTGATCTTGTCGACGCCCACGCCCTGGATGGAGTAGGCCAGGCCCGACAGGTTGCCGATCTGACCGATGCGCTCGGACGTGGTGAGGGTTTCCAGGGTGGAGGTCAGGAAGCCGGACTGCGTCAGGAGGCTGGAGGACAGCGCCTTGGAGGCCATGGCTCGCATGAGGTTCTGCTGACGGGTGATACGGGAGAGATCCGAGCCGTCGCTCACCCCGTGCCGGACGCGGGCGTACTGCAGGGCGTTCTCGCCGTTCAGCTTCTGGCAGCCCTCATCGAGCTTGAAACCGGTGTACTCGGAGTCGTCAATGGCCTCATCGACCTGCACGTGGACGCCGCCGAGGGAGTCGACCACCTTGGACAGGCCTGAGAAGTCGACGACGACGAAGTCGTCGATACGCACGTGCGTCAGCTTCTCCACGGTCTTGAGGGTGCAGGCGGCTCCGGAGGCAACGGCCTTCTTGTCGTCGCTGCTGCTGCCGGCTCCGTTGGCGAAGGCGGAGTTGAACGGTGCGTCCTCGCTGGAGTCGGTCTTCCCGCCGTCGAGGGTCGTGCACTCGGGGATGTCGACCAGGGTGTCGCGGGGGATGGACACGGCATCGACGCGCTTGCGGTCGGCGGAGATGTGCATGACCAGCGCCGTGTCGGAGCGGGCCACGGAGACCTCGTCGTCGCCCTGCGAGCCGTCGACGTTGTTGTTCCCCGCGCGCGAGTCGGTGCCCAGGATCAGGAGGTTGACGGCTCGGCCCTCGTAGCTGTCCGGCGGCTTGGTGCCGGGCCGGTCCTCCTCGGTCAGAAGGCTGTCGATGTTGAACCAGGCGATCCGCGACTGGATGTTGTGCCACGCGAAGCCCGCGGCGGAGACGACGAAGATCGTCACCGCGAGCAGGCTGAGTCCCACTCGCCGGGCCAGGCGGCGTCCGAGTTCCTTGGAGGAGTGTCGCGCATTCGGCTTACTGAACTGAGGCACGGAAGCGATCATAGGGAACGAGACTGCTAAACCATATGGGTCTGCCTACACCTGTTACATGAGATTTACCCAATGCCGGGTGAAGCCCCTCACATGGGTAACAGGGCTAGGCTCTGTCCGTGACCAGTGTTGCCAAACCCACGCCGACCAGTGCCTCGGCCGCTCCCGTCAGTGCTTCGGATCAGGTAGGGGAGCGTTCGGGGGCCCGGGCCCTCGCACCCGACGGGCAGAGCGTGCGAGTGGTGACGGTCGCCTTCAACCCGGGTGAGGAGCTGGAGCGCTTCCTGGCCTCCTTGGCCGCGGCGACGGAGCGCAGGCTCGTCGTCGTCATCGCGGACAACGGCACCGAGCACGACGTCGTCACTGCTGCCGCCGAGCGACACGGGGCGCGCGTCGTCGGGGACGGCACCAACCTCGGTTACGGGGCGGGTGCCAACCTGGCGGCCGCGGATTTGGAGGAGGACTGGATCGTGGTGGCCAATCCCGATCTCGTCTGGAGACCCGGGAGCCTCGACGTCCTCATTGATGCGGGCCTGGCCAACCCGGCGGCCGGCTGCCTGGGGCCCCTTCTGCTCAACCCCGACGGCACCGTCTACCCCTCCGGGCGCGCCCTGCCCTCCCTGGTCAAGGGGGCCGGGCACGCCGTCCTGGGCCGGATTTGGCCGGCCAACCCCTTCTCCGCCGCCTATCACACCGCCGATCAGGGCGGCTCGGGCGGGTCGCGGACGGTGGGCTGGCTCTCGGGAGCCTGCCTACTGCTGCCCGCCGCCGCCTGGAGGCGCCTGGAGGGCTTCGACGACGACTACTTCATGTTCTTCGAGGACGTGGACTTAGGGGAGCGGGTCGGACGGGCCGGCTGGCTCAACGTGCAAGTGTCGGACTCCGTCGTCGTCCACGAGCAGGGGGCCAGCTGGAAGGCCCGCCCCGAGAAGATGATCCGGGCGCACCACGCCTCCGCCCGCCACTACCTCAACGGCGTCTACAACGCCCCGTGGCAGGCGCCGGTGCGCTGGCTGCTCAGCGGCGGGCTGCGCCTGCGTGAGGAGCTCGAGGTCCGCGCCTCCCGGAACTGAGGGGGAGTGCCCGCTGCTTTCCGGGCGTTTCGGGGTCAGTCGTCAGTCTCAGCGGTGAGCCGCGCGCCGGCAGGGGGCTCGGGGGCGTTGTCCAGGGCGATGCGGCGAGCCAGGTGAGTGATCTGCCGCTCCCTGGCGCTGTTGCGTCTGAAGGAGGAGAGGATCTGCGCCAGGAAGGCGATGACCAGGGCGTAGAGCAGGAAGTCAGTTCCTCGCCCGACTCCCATCCGGTGCGCGATCGAGCTCATCACCCAGGGGAAGGTGATGTTGAAGACGGCGAAGGCCACGAAGGCCAGGGTGACCAGCCTGCGGGCGGCCATGTGGCGGGCCCCGCCGGGGGTGCGCAGCATCATCCAGCCGACGGCGATCACGGCCAGGATCAGGGCGGCCTGGATGTAGAACTGGTGGTTCGTGATCGGCGTGACCCGGGTGGCGAACTGATGAATCATGGGCTGTGCCTTCCGTGCGGGCTCAGGAGAAGAGCAGGTCGACCAGGATGTTGACCGAGTTCCACAGGGACTGGCCCTTGGCGCGGGAGTAGTCGGTGTAGACGATGTGCACCGGGAACTCGCGCCAGGGCATGCCGGTGGCGCCGATCTGGCGAATGATCTCGCTGGCGTGCGCCATCCGGTTCTGCCTGAGGTCGAGCTGCGCCAGGACGTCGCGGCGGAGCACCCGCAGGCCGTTGTGGGCGTCGGTCAGGCGCATGCCGGAGGTGTGCGAGCTGACGGCCGCCGCCGTGCGCAGGACGATCCGCTTGAGCCACCCCACCGGGGAGGGGCCCTCGAGGAAGCGCGAGCCGAGGACGACGGCGAGATTCTCGGCCCGTGCCGCGGCCACCATGGCGGCGGCGTCCGTGGTGGAGTGCTGGCCGTCGGCGTCGAAGGTGACGACGTAGTCGGCATTGGTCTTCTCCAGCACGTAGGAGAAGCCCGTCTGCAGCGCTGCGCCCTGGCCGAGGTTGATCGGGTGGCGCACGACCACGGCCCCCGCGGCGGCCGCCTCCCGGGCAGAGGCGTCCTTGGAGCCGTCGTCGACGACAACGACATGGGGGAAGACTGTGCGGGCCTGGGAGATGACCTCGCGCACGACGGTCGCCTCGTTGTACAGGGGAATGACGAGCCAGGTGTCGGTGACCGGGAGCGCCGGGGTGGGCTCCCCGGTCTGCGATGCGGTGGAGGTAGTCACCACCGCATTCTTGCACGCGAACAGAGGGCGCCAGCCCTCTTGCGGGAGGCGGGGGCGGTTGGCCTTGGTGGGGTAGGTCTCCTTCGGGACGTGCCCGGGCGGTGTCTGGCGGGGGTGGGTCCCCTAGGATGGGGCCGGTCGTGCAGTGCCCGCCGCCTCCGGCGACCGGAGCGGCACGGCTTCCGGCAGCCACCAGGCTGCCCGGACTCATTCGATCGTCAGGGCGGTGCGAGCCGTCCGCACAGGAGTCGCCGTGGCCACCAGCATCGCCCCGTCCGCCGATGTCCCTCCGGGTTCCAGCCGGGAGGGGAGTGACGGCGCTCATGGTGCCGGTGGCGCCGGCAGCGCGCCCGGCCGTGCGGATGCGGCGGCCGCGTCCCCGAGGGGCGCTGGGGCGGTGGGCCGGCGCAGTCTGCTCCTGCTCACCGACGCCTTCCCCTATGAGGTGGGGGAGGAGTTCCTCGAGCAGGAGATCGAGACCCTGTGCGCCGCATACGACGAGGTCGTCATCGTCCCGATGCGCCTGAGCCAGGGTGCCCGTCAGACCCGCGACCTGCCGGCCAATGCCCGCTGCGCCCTGCTGCCCGCCTCGCGGCTGGCCGACTGGCGCCTCCAGGCCCTCCTGCGCGCCCCGCAGATTCTGCTGGGCCGCGAGCGCATGGTGGAGACCCCGGCGTGGAAGAGCTTCGGCCGCTTCGGCATGGATGTGCGCTTCGCGGCGATCGCCCTGAGCGCGTACGGACGAATGCGTCGGCTCCTGCCGAGCCTGGGGCTGGAGGGGACGGGGCACCTGACCATCTACTCGTACTGGTTCTTCACCGGGGCGGCACTGGGCGGCATGCTGCGGCGTCGGGAGCTGAGAAGGCGCCCGGTGACGGTGGTCTCGCGAGCGCATGCCTACGACGTTGACGAGGCCGACGCCCCCCGCGGCTACATCCCCTCACGCGCCTTCGTCATGCGGGCCGTGGACCGGGTCTATCCGATCTCGGACTACGCGGCCTCCTTCCTGCACCGGCGCTTTCCCGAGGCCCGGAACATCGAGGTGCGCCGGCTGGGGGTGCCGCCCGCTCCGCGCCACGAGCGTCACCGGACTGAGCCCTTCCAGCTGGTCTCCTGCTCGCACATGGCCCCCTACAAGCGGGTCCACCTCATCGTGGAGGCCGTCGCCGAGCTGGAGCGACGTGGTCGGAGAGTCTCCTGGACCCACATCGGCGAGAACGACGCCGACCGTCTGGCCGCCATGCGCGCCTGGGCCGAGGAGCTGATCGACTCGACCCCGGTGACCTTCACCGGGCACCTGACCAACCGCGAGGTGCGCGAGCTCTATGCCGCCACCGACTTCGCCTGCTTCCTCAACTGCTCCGACGGTGAGGGCGTCCCGGTGGCCGTCATGGAGGCCCAGGCGGCGGGCATGCCGGTCGTGGCCACCGCCGCCGGTGGGACCGGCGAGATCGTCCACGACGGCGAGAACGGCCGGCTCGTCCCGGTGGAGGTCACCGCCGCACAGGTGGCCGACGCCGTCGAGTCCGTGATGGACCTCAGCGACGCCCAGTACGCAGCCATGAGTGCGCAGGCCCACGCCACCTGGGCGAGGATGTCGGACGCGCAGCGTCAGTACCGAGAGTTCGTCGACGGCCTGGTGGCCCTGGAGGGCTGAGGTCATCTCCCGGGACCGTCTTCCTCCGCCTCTTCTCAGCGGCGTCGCAGAGGAGAGGCGCCGGCGATGTCGTCTCGCGGGGGTCAGTCCCCTAGGATGGGGCGGGTCGTGCAGCGCCGCCGCCTCCGGCGACCGGAGCGGCACGGCTTCCGGCAGCCACCAGGCTGCCCGGACTCAATCGATCGTCAGGGCGGTGCGAGCCGCCCGCACAGGAGTCGCCGTGGCCACCCGCATCGCCCCGTCCGCCGATGTCTCCGAGGAAGCCGTGCTCGGAGAGGGCACCAGCATCTGGCACCTCGCACAGGTCCGTGAGCACGCCGTCCTCGGACGGGACTGCATCGTGGGGCGCGGCGCCTACATCGGCGAGGGCGTCGTCATGGGGGACAGCTGCAAGGTGCAGAACTACGCCCTCGTCTACGAGCCGGCCCGCCTGGCCAACGGGGTCTTCATCGGCCCGGCGGTCACGCTGACCAACGACCACTTCCCCCGGGCCGTCAACCCCGACGGCTCGCTCAAGTCGGCCGCCGACTGGGAGCCTGTGGGAGTCACCATCGAGGAGGGCGCGTCGATCGGCGCCCGCGCCGTGTGCGTGGCTCCGGTGCGTATCGGGGCCTGGGCCACGGTGGCCGCCGGCGCCGTGGTCACCAAGGACGTTCCCGCCCACGCCCTGGTCGCCGGGGTCCCCGCCCGCCGCATCGGCTGGGTCGGACGCGCCGGTGAGCCCCTCGCTCCCTCCGACCCCGGCCCCGACGGCGCCCCGCGTTGGCGCTGCCCCGTCACCGGGACCCTGTACGAGCAGTTCGACGCCGAGCCCGCTGCCGGGTCCGGCTCGCAGTCCAGCTCCGAATCCACCACCATCCGAGAGGTCACCCACTGATGTCACGCGAGTTCATCCCAGCAGCCAAGCCGATCATCGGGCAGGAGGAGCGCGACGCCGTCGACGCCGTCCTCACCTCGGGCATGGTCGTCCAGGGGCCCCAGGTCAAGGCCTTCGAGGAGGAGTTCTCCGCCCAGGTCGTCGACGGTGTCCACTGTGTGGCCGTCAACTCCGGCACCTCGGCCCAGCACGTGGCCACTCTGGCCACTGAGCTCCAGGAGCGCGCCGGCGGGGCCCCGGAGGTCATCGTCCCCTCCTTCACCTTCGCCGCCACCGGCAACTCGGTGGCCATCAGTGGTGCCGTGCCGGTCTTCGCCGACATCGACCCGGTGACCTTCACCCTCGACCCCGCCAGTGTCGAGGCCTCCATCACCGAGCGCACGGCGGCCATCGAGGTGGTCCACCTCTACGGTCTGCCCGCCAACATGCCGGAGATCCTCGCCATCGCCGAGCGTCACGGCCTGGCCGTCTTCGAGGACTGCGCCCAGGCGCACGGCGCCGCCATCGAGGGCAAGCCCGTGGGCGCCTTCGGAGCCTGGGGCTCCTTCTCCTTCTACCCCACCAAGAACATGACCAGCCTCGAGGGCGGCATGATTACCACGGCCGACGCCGAGCTGGCCCGCCGCTGCCGCCTCATCCGCAACCAGGGCATGGAACAGCAGTACGCCAACGAGCTGGTGGGCCTCAACAACCGCATGACGGACGTGGCCGCCGCCGTCGGCCGTGTCCAGCTGACCAAGCTGGCCGGCTGGACCGCTGCCCGCCAGGCCAACGCCGCGCGCCTCAACGAGCTGCTGGCGGGCGTCGAGGGCGTCGTCACCCCCTTCGTCCCCGAGGGCTACACGCACGTCTACCACCAGTACACGATCCGCATCGAGGGGGCCACGGGCGCCGAGCGCGACGCCGTTCAGGCCGCTCTGCGCGAGGAGTGGCAGGTCGGCAGCGGCGTCTACTACCCGATTCCCAACCACCGCCTGGCCTCCCTGGCCCACTACGCCGAGGGCCTCGAGCTGCCCGGAACCGAGAAGGCCGCCCGCGAGTGCCTCTCCCTGCCGGTCCACCCCTCCCTGAGCGAGGCGGACCTGGAGCGCATCGGCCAGGCCGTGGCCGCCACCGTCAAGGCAGGTGCCTGACATGGGTGAGAACGTCGCTCTCGACGGGCAGGCCACCACTGCGCTGCCCGAGGTCCACCACCTCACGGACAAGGGCACGGCGGACAACCCGCTGCGCGTGGGTCTCATCGGCCTGGGCTCCATGGGGCGCCACCACGCCCGGGTCATCCGCGCCACTGAGGGCATGGAGCTCGTAGCCGTGGCCGACCCCGGCGGCGACCGCTTCGGCGTGGCCGGCGAGCTGCCGGTCCTGCCCGATGTCCACGCCCTCATCGACGCCGGGCTCGACGCCGCCATGGTTGCCGTCCCCACCGTCTACCACGAGGACGTCGCCCTGGCCCTGGCCGAGGCCGGCGTGCACACCATGGTGGAGAAGCCCATCGCCCACGACGCCGCCGCGGGCCGCCGCGTGGCCGCCGCCTTCGCCGAGCGGGGCCTGGTGGGTGCCGTCGGCTACGTGGAGCGCTGCAACCCGGCCCTGCGGGCCCTGCGCGAGCGCCTCGATGCCGGTGAGCTCGGTGAGGTCTACCAGGTCCTCACCCGTCGCCAGGGCCCCTTCCCGGCCCGCATCAGCGACGTCGGGGTCGTCAAGGACCTGGCCACCCATGACATCGATCTGACCGCCTGGGTCGCCGGCGCCGGCTACACCTCCGTGGCCGCGCAGGTCACGCACCGCTCCGGCCGCCAGACCGAGGACATGATGGTGGCCACCGGCCTGCTGGAGGGCGGCATCGTCGTCAGCCACCAGGTCAACTGGCTCACCCCCTTCAAGGAGCGCGTCACGATCGTCACCGGCGAGAAGGGCGCCTTCGTGGCGGACACCCTCACCGGGGACCTCACCTTCCACGCCAACGGCACCGTGGCCTCCACCTGGGACCAGGTCGCCGCCTTCCGGGGCGTCAGCGAGGGCGACGTCATCCGCTACGCGATCCCCAAGCGCGAGCCGCTGGCCCTCGAGCAGGAGAACTTCCGCGACGCCGTGCGCGGTGTGGCCCAGCGCCACGTCACCATGGCCGAGGGCGTGGCCACGCTCGACGTCGTCGAGGCGGTCCTGACCTCGGCGAGCGAGAACCGGACGGTCGCGCTCTGAACCGCTCAGCCGCACCGAGCGGACCCGTGGCGGGAGTGCTCGCCCGGGTCCGCTCGGTCATGGAGTCCTCCCCGTTCCTGCGCCATGTCCTGACGCTGGTCAGCGGCACGGCCACCGCCCAGGCCATCGTCTTCGGCATGACGATGATCCTCACCCGCATCTTCTCCGACGCGGACCTCGGCCAGCTGGCGCGCTACACCTCGGTCGTCTCGATCATCACGGCCGTGGCGGCCCTGCGCTACGACATGACGATCATGCTCCCCAAGAAGGACGCCTGGGCCCTGGCCTGCGCCCGCCTGGGAATGGTGTGCATCGTGGTGGTCTCGGTCGCCTCGAGCGTCGTGGCCCTCCTCCTCAAGCCGCTGGTCACCCGGTACTGGGGGGCGGATATCGCCGTCTGGATGCCGCTGCTGGGCGTGACCACGCTGCTGCTGTCCACGGTCCAGCTCCTCCAGTACTGGTACAACCGCCAGTCGGACTACCGGACGATCTCGATCAACCGGGTCGAGCAGCAGGTCGGACAGTCCCTCGGCCAGCTCGTCCTGGGGGCGGCGGGGATGGTCAGTGTCGGGGGCCTGCTGATCGGTCAGACGATCGGGCAGGCCTGGGCCTTCCTCAACCTGGGGCGCAAGGCCAAGCCCCTGCACCGGCCGCTGCCGCCTGAGGCGCCCACCCTGTGGCAGGTGGCCCGCCGCTACCGGCGCATGCCCCTGCTCAACGGCCTCAACGCCTTCGTCGACGCCGTGCGGCTCAACGGCATCAACCTGCTCGTGGGCTCCTACTCGGTGGCCAGCCTGGGGCAGTTCAACCTGGCCTGGCGCTGTCTGGAGGTTCCGCTGGCTCTCATCAACGCCGCCGTGGGGCAGGTCTTCTTCCACAAGCTCGCCACCCTGCGTCCCGGACAGATGCGTCCCCTGGTCCGCCAGGTCATCAAGCGGGTCCTCATCATCGGGACCGCGCCGTTCGTCCTGCTCTACATCCTGTCGCCCTGGCTCTTCCCCCTGCTCTTCGGCAGCGGCTGGACCGAGGCCGGCAGCTTCGCCAGGGCCCTGACCCCCTGGCTGTTCATCCTCCTGGTCACCTCCCCGCTGTCGACTCTCTTCGTCGTCACCGAGAACCAGGACTGGCTACTCATGTTCTCGGTGGTCTACGCCGCCGTGCCTCTGGCCTGGCTCTGGTTCAGCCCGTACTCGCTGCTGACGACCACCTACGTCCTGGGTGCCCTCATGTGCCTCATCCTGGTGGTGCAAATCCTCATGGCCGATGCCGCCGCCCGCCGCTTCGACGCCAGGCCCCCCGCCAGTGAGGCCGACGAGGGCCACTACGAAGCCGCTGACGACTCCGGGGGCGCAGCCGGCACGCCCGAGGATCAGTAGGATTTCGAGTACTGGGCGATGGCGGCCTCGTAGGCGCGGCCGTAGGAGTGCGCCACCTGACTGGGGGAGAAGACCCGCGGCAGCGTGTCCTGGATGTCGCGCGCCGTGAGGTTCGTGCACCGTCCCATGACGTCGACGACGGCCCTGGCCCACGCGGCGGGGTCGTCCTGAGAGACGATCTCGCTCACAGAGGGATCCAGGAAGCTGGTATGCGCCCCCCGGTCACTGGTGACCACTGGGCGGCCGGCGGCAACGGCCTCGGCGGCACCCAGGAAGAAGGTCTCAGCGAGCGTGGGCACGAGGAAGAGGTCGCTGTCGGCCAGGACCTGCTGCACCTGATCGCCCGGCAGCTGACCGGTCAGCTCCAGGTCGACGCCCAGGGCGGCCGCGAGATCCGTGCAGCGATCGGCCAGGGGCCCGCCACCCACCCAGGTCAACCGGGCCGGAACCCCCTGCTGCGCCAGCGCGGCGACCGCCTCAACGGCCAGGTCCGGGCGCTTGCGCTCGATGAGCCCCCCGATGCCGACGATCCGCAGCGTGTCACGCCCCAGCTCAACGCTGCGGCGCGGCGCCGGCTCCTCAGGCATGGTGACCTCATTGGGGACCGTCAGGATCTCGCCCTCGGGGCGGTAGGCCCGCAGATCGGCGGCGAGCTGGTCGGAGACGGTGGTGACGACGTCGGGCCGGCGCTCCAGGCGCAGGACCACCTGAGCCCCCGCCCGCGCCAGGGAGCCGAGCTCGGCGCCGCGCTGGGCGATCCCCGACCAGTGCTCCGTGTGGAGCCACGGCTGACGGGGCCTGCCCAGGGCGTAGGGCAGGAGAGTGGAGACCGCGTGGGTGTGGACGACGTCGCTGCCTCGAGTCAGCGCTGTCAGCTCCCGCCTGGCCGCGAGCACCTCGTGGGGCCTCGACAGCGACATGGGCAGGCGCACGACGGGCAGCCCCATCACCCGGTCGCGGCGGACCCCGTCGTCGACGGAGGCCGAGGCGAGGTGCACGACGCGAATATCGTGGCCGGCCGCCGCCATGGAGGCGGCGTGGCGTGCCACGAAGACCCCCAGACCCGGTGAGCGGTGCGTGGGGAACCAGGTGGTGACGATGGTGACGCGCATGATGCTGCCCAGGGAGCCAGTGCGGGCGATCAGCCGGGCAGGTGCTCGGTGAGGGCCTGGACCACTCGGGCCGCGGCGTTGCCGTCCCCGTAGGGGTGGGCATCGGCGTCGGCGGGCTCGGTCGGCCTGGTACGGGAGGCGGCGTCGACCAGGGCCTGACCGGGCTCGACCAGGACGTTCCAGCCCAGGTTGACGGTCTCGACCCACTCGGTCTGGGGACGCACCGTGGTGCACGGCGCCCGCAGGAGGAAGGCCTCCTTCTGCAGGCCGCCGGAGTCGGTGACCACGCCGCGGGCGTGCAGGGTCGAGGCGACGAGCTCGGGGTAGGCCAGGGGCGGGTGCATCCGCAGGTTGCCCGAGTCCTCCAGGGTGATGCCGTGCTCGGCGCACTTGGCCACCAGGCGCGGGTGGGCCAGAAGCACCACCGGGTGATCGACCGCCGCCAGCGACTCCAGGATGGAGCGCAGGCGCTCGGGGTCGTCGGTGTTCTCCGCCCGGTGGATGGTGGCCAGCGAGTAGCCGCCCTCGGGCAGGTCCAGCTCGGTCATGACGGGGGAGGGGGTATCGATGACGGAGTCGCGCACCGAGAACAGGATGTCGGTCATCACGTCGCCCACGACGACGGTGCGCTCTGCCAGGCCCTCGTCCGCCAGGTGAGCGGCCCCCACCTCGGTCGGTGCCAGCAGCAGGTCGGCGGCGTGGTCGGTCAGGATCCGGTTGATCTCCTCGGGCATGGCCCGGTTGAAGGAGCGCAGGCCCGCCTCCAGGTGGGCGATGGGCACGTGGAGCTTGACGGCGGACAGCGCCCCGGCCAGTGTGGAGTTCGTGTCCCCGTAGACCAGGACCCAGTCGGGGCGATGGGTCTCGATGGTCTCGTCCATGGCTGCGAGCATCGTGCCGGTCTGCACCCCGTGCGACCCCGAGCCGACCCCGAGGTGGACGTCCGGGGCTGAGATCCCCAGGTCGCTGAAGAAGACATCGGAGAGCATCGGGTCATAGTGCTGCCCGGTGTGAACAATCACATGGTCGATGCCGGCCTCACGGAAAGCGGCGTCGATCGGGGCTAGCTTGACGAACTGGGGCCGGGCGCCCACCACTGACATGACACGCATGGTTGAGACTCTACCGTGACTGCACGGACTCCAGTGTCATCGAGCGCCAGGGAGTCAAGGACGTGGAGGCCTTTTCGAACGGTCGTGAACATCGTTGGGGCGGCGCTGAAAGGGCGGAGCCTCCTCGGAGGCCGCCCTCAGTCGCTGACCTCCACCGCGAGGCACCGGCCCGACGACGTCGTGTCATAACTGTGATCGGCCGATGGTACTATCATTCGCGCTCGAGTCTGTCTGCCTGGTGCGGCCGCGCCTGGTTCCTGAGATACCCCCTAAAGGAGGCGAGGCACCGTATGGCTGCGATCGTCTACCACGCCCCTTTCCCCTTGGATCGGGAGGCGTCGTCGGCCTCCGGTATCCGGCCTGTGCGCATGCTCGATGCCTTCCGGGAGCTGGGTTACACCGTGCTGGACGTGACCGGCTCGGCCCGGGAGAGGGCCCGACGTCTGCGCGCTCTGAAGGACCGCCTCCAGGGCGGGGAGCGCATCGAGTTCCTCTACTCCGAGTGCGCGACCATCCCCACCATGCTGACTGAGCCGCGCCACCTCCCGCCCCACCCCTTCGTCGACCCGGCGCTCATGGGGCTGATGCACCGGCATGGCGTACCCACGTCCCTGTTCTACCGGGACATCTACTGGGCCTTCCCCGACTACCGCGAGAGGGTCGGGGCCGCGCTGGCCACGGCCATGGGTTGCGTCTACCGCTATGACCTGGCCTGGTACTCGCGCTACATCGACCGCCTCTACCTGCCCTCGATGCGCATGGGCGCCCACGTCCCCGGGTTCCCCGAGGAGCGCATGGCCCCGCTGCCCCCGGGCTGCGAGATCGTTGACGAGGCGCCCTCCTCCCGCCCCGACGGCGAGCTCCACCTGCTCTACATCGGCGGGCTGGGCGGCCACTACCGGCTCCAGGAGTGCCTGCGCGCCGTCGTCGACGTGCCCGGCACCAGCCTGACCATCTGCACCCGCCCCGACCAGTGGGAGGCGGCCGGCGACCAGTACGCCGACCTGGTGGAGGCCGCCGGCGGCCGGATCGAGGTCGTGCACCGTTCCGGGGAGGAGCTCACCGCCCTCTACGAGCGCGCCGACCTGTGCGTCCTGTTCGTCGAGCCGGACCCGTATCGGGAGTTCGCCTCCCCGGTCAAGCTCTACGAGTACCTCGGGCGCGGCAAACCGGTCATCGCCTCCCAGGGGACCCTGGCCGCCGAGGTCGTGGGCGCCGCCGGCGCCGGCTGGACCCTTCCCTACGACGCTGGTGAGCTCTCCGGGCTGCTGCGCAGGCTCCTCCAGCACCCCCAGGAGGTCGCCGAGGCCGCCGGACGGGCTCGGCAGGCCCGCCAGGAGCACACCTGGCTCAGTCGGGCGCGCACGGTCGCCCAGGACATGCAGGCGGTTCGGGCCGGAGCACTGGTCCAGGCCCGCACGCTGCGAGCAGGAGGGAACCGATGAGCGCACGGGGCTTCGTCAAGGCGTCGCTGGGCGCCCTGGTCCTCGGTGGCGCCGCGGCCGCGCTGGCGACGGCGGTGACGTCGCGTCGGTGCGTCCGTCCCGGTCGAGCCGACGGCGTCCTGCTGGCCACCCGCATCCACCTGCCCGAGGCCGCAGCCGCCTCCTTCCGGCTCGACAGCGTGGAGAAGGCGCTCGCGGCCGACGGGACGGCGGTGCGGGTCCTCACCAGCCGGGCCCCGGCCGACGCGCCGCAGGGTGAGCCCGATCCTGAGGGGGTCCAGGTCTCGCGCTGGCCGGTCCTGCGGGACTCCTCGGGCTACCTGCGCGGCTACGTGCCCTACCTGTCCTTCGATCTGCCCCTGGCTCTCAGGCTGCTGGTGGCCCGTCGGCCGGAGGCGATCCTCGTGGAGCCGCCCCCGACGACCGGCGCGGTCGTGCGGGTCGTGGCGGCCCTGCGCGCGATTCCCTACGTGTGGTACGCCGCGGACGTCTGGTCGGCGGCAGCGGCCTCCACCGGTGCGGCCGACATCGTCGTGCGGGCCGTCGAGAAGCTCGAGGCCTTCGCCGTCGGCGGGGCGGCTCGGGTCATCGCCGTCAATGACGGAGTCGCCCAGTCAGTCGCCGAGCTCGTGAACGCGGCACCGGACGACGAGTCCTGGGCGCAGCGGATACGGGTCGTGCCCAACGGGATCGACACCGCTGTCTTCGACGCCCACGGGCCGACCCCCTCCGAGCAGGACCGTGCGCGGATCGGGCTGAGCGGGCCGTACTTCGTCTACGCCGGAACGGCCTCGGAGTGGCAGGGCGCCGACGTCTTCGTCCACGCCCTGGCCCAGGTGCGGCGCACCCACCCGAAGGCCCAGCTGCTCTTCCTGGGCCGGGGAACGGCCTGGCAGGAGATCACTGAGGCCGCCTCCCAGCTGCCCGCGGGCCCCGACGGCTCCCCGGCCGTCATCATGCACCCGGCCGTGCCCGCGGCCGAGGCCGCCGTGTGGCAGCGCGGCGCCGCAGCGGCCCTGGTGTCCATCAAGCCCGGCCAGGGCTACGACTTCGCCTACCCCACCAAGGTCCTCTCCGCCCTGGGGTGCGGCACTCCGGTGCTCTTCGCCGGTCGCGGGCCGGTGTCCACGGACGTGCGCGACTTCGATCTGGGCTGGGCGGCCGAGCACGACGCGGCGGCGGTCGCCGAGGCCATGCGCACGGCGCTGGACACCTACGACGCCGAGATCGCCTCGGGTACGCGACCCGCCACGGCCCAGCGCTTCCACGACTGGGTCGAAGACCATCGCTCGCTGCGTGCCACGGGGCAGTCCGCCGCCCGCGTCGTGCAGGAGGCCGCCGGCAGGGCCGGCGACAGCAGCGGGGGGAGTGCTGGGGTCCATGAGGTATGTCGAGTGAGTGAGGCGCAACGTTGGTGACCAACAGCCTGGTCGACTGGTTCAACACCCTGCCAACCGCGGTCCTGCTTCTGTCTGCGCTCTTCGGGGTCGGGTGGCTCGTGCTGCGCGCCGCCGGGATGAGAGGGATCCGTCCCGTCGCGCTGGCCCCGACCATCAGCGCCCTCATCCTGACGGCCGACGGGCTCTTCCAGGCCGCCGTCGGCAAGCCCTGGGGCTGGATCCCCGTCATGGTGACGACCGCGCTCCTGGCCTTCGCCGCCACCACGGCGAAGCGCCTCATTGACCGCTGGGACCCGGGGATCCTCCTGATGCCCGAGGGCCAGCGGGAGGGCATGACCATGCGCACCGACGGCGGACGCGCCGAGCGCAGGCTCTTCCTGACGGTCCTGGTGTTCTGGGCCGTCACCGCGCTGCCCGTCATCCTCACGATCCCGCCCAACGCGGTCTCCCAGAGTGGTGACGCCCTCTACCACTACATGCAGGTCGCCATCATCGAGCGCGAGGACTACGCCTCGATGTTCAACCCGAACGCCGGCATGTTCGGGCTCACGAGCCACGCGGGCTTCTACCCGATCGTGTGGCACCAGGTCGCCAGCCTGGGAGCGTGGAGCTGGCGTGAGACGCTCATCGCCAACAACGTCCTGCTGCTGGCCGTGGCGCTGGTGTGGTACCTCGGCCTGGTCTACCTGGCTCGTACCGCGCTGCCCAAGGTCCGCCACGCCCCCTACCTGGCGCTGGCCGCCTCGCTCCTGGCTCCGGTCTTCCCCTGGCGGCTCACCTACGGTGCGGCGCTGTGGCCCTACTGCATGGCGGTCGCCACCTGTCCGGCCGTCATCGCCATGTCGATCGAGTGCTGGCGCCGTGCCCGCACCCTCATGGTGGTAGCCGCCCGGGAACAGAGCACGTCGGTCTGGGGAGCACGGGCGCGTGCCGCCATGGCGCTGAGCGCCATCATCCCCTTCTTCGTCGGGTCCTGCCTCATCCACACCTCAGCGGCGGCGATGCTCCTGTGGCCGCTGTTCGGCATCCTCCTGTGCCAGGCGGTGCACTCGGGGATCAGGAGCTGGCGCACCGAGCGACGCGCTCAGGCCGCGGCCTGGTGGATCGGCGCCCTCCTGGCGGTGGTCGCGTTCGTCGCCTTCGTCGTGCTGCCCGGTCCCCAGCAGCACCATTTCGGCAGGTACACCGAGCTGGACTGGAGCAACCTGGTCACCAAGCTCCTCATCCCCATCACGCTGGACTACTTCGGCGGCTGGGCCATCGAGTGGATCGAGATGCCGCTGGCGGCCCTGAGCCTCCTGGGCGCGGCGATCTGCCTGTGGCGGCGACGCAACTGGGAACTCGTCGTGGCCTGGATCCTCAGCATGTCCCTCATCCTGGCCGCCATTGCCCCGATCCCGGTGCTCTCGGCGTTCACCGGCCTATTCTACCGGGTCCCCCACCGCATTAAGGCGATGACCGCCGTCCTCGCGGTGCTCCTCGTCGTCGTCGCCCTGGACGCGTTGCGCACGTGGCTCAGCCCGCTGGGAGCGCGGGCCGGCTCCGCGCTGCGCGGAGCCCTGGGACGTATTGGCCTGGCCTCGGTGAGCACGGCGGTGCTCAGGGCAGGGGCCGCCGTCGCCGCCCTGGCCGTGTGCCTGCCGATCATGCTGATCGGGAGCCGGGCCGTGGCCACCGACGTACGTGAGGGATATCTTCCCGTGCACGGCGACACCCGCTTCATCGCGGACACGGCCGAGCTCGACATGATCCGCCGCCTGCCCGACGAGCTGCCGGACAACGCCGTCGTCATCGGTGACCCGGTGGCCGGGACCGGCTACATCCCCATCCTCACCGGTATGCGCAGCGTGTGGGTCTTCCCCGGCCAGGCCGCCGACGACCAGGACGGGATCTACCTGCGCGAGAACTTCAACCGGATTCACACCGACCCCCACGTGTGCGAGCTCCTCCAGCGGCACGGGATCAAGTACTTCTACGCCGACAAGGACATCGTCTTCAACGGCAACCGGCTCAGCAAGTTCCGACCCGGCCTCTACGAGGTCGACACCTCCAGCGGCTTCACCCTCGTCGACTCCGGTGGCTCGGCCTCGCTGTGGCGCATCGACATCTGCGGCTGACGACGGCCTGCTGACGTCCTGACGGCGCCCGTATCGGCGACTTGAGCTCTCAGAGCTCTCAGCTCATGGGGGCGACGGGCTCGGCGCCCCAGGTCCCGTCCAGGAACAGCTGCGTCCACAGGCCCGTCGAGGTGGCCCCCCTGGTCATGCGCAGGACCTGCTCGGTGTAGGGCATGGGGGCGTTGAAGGCCTCGAAGGCCATCGGGTGGTGCAGCATGGTGCGCATGGAGACCGCTCGGGACAGCGCCGTGCGGGTGCCGGTGACGGTCAGTGCCGCCATGAGCGCGCGTCGCGGTCCAGCCGGGATACGCGCGGCCGGCGCCTCGAAGAGCTGGGAGGCAGTGCCCGTGGCCTCGCCGTAGACCTCCGCCGTGAACTGCGCGTACCAGTCGCGAGTGGCGGTCAGCTCCTCCGATCCCCGCAGCCAGGCGCGCCACATCTCGGTGTCGAGCATCGGCAGCGCCCAGCCGTATCCGAAGGCCTCGTAGGCCTTGAAGGACTCGTTGATGTACTTGGCCTGACGTTCCTGGAGGTTGACCCACTCCAGGAGCTCCTGGACGCAGCGCCCGCCTCCGGGCAGGTCCCCGCCCGGGTTGGTCGGGAAGGAGACCTCCTGGGCTCCCTGCACCACCGCTCGGCGCAGCAGGGGCAGGTGGCGCCACGCATCGCGGTCCCCCTGAAGCAGCGAGTGGTGGCGGGCCGCGGCGGTGAGTACCTCGTTGCGTGAGGGGCCGCCCTCGAGCAGGTGCTCGTCATGCATGTTGCCGACGATCGTGTGGCCGGGCAGGAACACCGCATCGGAGTCGATCAGGGCCTTGCGGCGCATCTGGAGCAGGGCGTACCAGTCCTGGACGTGCGGCAGTGAGGTCAGGCCCCAGGTGCGCCTCTGGAAGTCGACGCCGTCGGGCCCGGCCCAGGTACGAGCCACCTCGGTGGGGTCCAGGTCGACCGTGAACCAGTCCAGCCCGAGCGCCTCGGCCACGCCCCGGGAGATGGCGACCTCGGAGCTGCCCGGCACCCCGTAGGTGAAGGTGACCACGTCGCGGGCCCCGTGGCGCTTGAGCCAGACGGCCAGCAGCCGGGAGTCCAGCCCACCGGAGAGGGGGACGAGGATCTGGCGGCCGTCGATGTCCTGAAGGACGCGCTCGACCGCGGTGTCGAGCGCGCTGCGGAAGACGCCCGCGAACTCCTCTGGGGAGGTGATCGGGTCGGTGGCGTACCGGTAGGTCTCCCACGAGCGGCTGCTCCAGGTGCCGTCGGGGCGCAGCTCCACCACCGAGCCGGCCGGAGTGGCGTAGACCTCGCGGGCCAGTGTCCGCGTCCCCGGTGTGAAGCCCGCGTGCAGGAAGACCTCGGCGGCCTCCTCGTCGCGCACCCAGGCCGGGGCATGGCGGCGCAGCTCCTCAGGGTCGTCGCTGATGACCCAGGTGTCGCCCGCGCGGGTGAACAACAGGTGGTGGGAACGGGTGCGGTCCGTGGTCAGGCGCACGAGACCGTCGTCGGCCTCGATGAGTGTCCAGGCCCCCGTGCGCCGCTCGGGCTGCTCGCGCCGCAGGGACTCCAGGTCACCGGACCCGGGCGGCAGCGGTCGCCACAGGTGGTGCTGGGGCGCCGGGGAGGTTGGGGACGCTGTGGACGCTGAGGACGCTGGGGGCACAGCGCCTGCGGGACCGTGTGTCCACGTCGGAGACGTCAGGTGAAGGCGGTATCCGGAAGGGGACGTGTCCGTGCGGTCCGTGTGGTCCAAGTCGTGCATGTGGACATGGTAAGCGCCGTATCATACGGAGGGCTGCTATCCGAGCCGCCACCTGAGCATCAACCTGAGCCTCAGCCTGATCCGTCGGAAGGACCAACCCGTATGCGCATCGCCGTCGTCGCCCTGGGCAAGATCGGACTGCCTCTGGCCGTCCAGTACGCAGACAAGGGCCACGAGGTCATCGGGGTCGACGTCAACCCCGCCGTCGTCGAGGCCGTCAACGCCGGAACCGAGCCCTTCCCCGGCGAGGCCCACCTGGCCGAGAAGCTCGCCGCCCTGAGCCCCGCCACCGGCAACGGCGCCCTGCGCGCCACCACCGACTACGCCGAGGCCATCCCCGAGGCCGACGCGATCGTCCTGGTCGTGCCGCTCTTCGTCAACGACGCCACCTGGGAGCCGGACTTCGCCTGGATGGACGACGCCACCCGCTCCCTGGCCGCCCACCTGACCCCCAACACCCTCATCTCCTACGAGACCACCCTGCCCGTGGGCACGCTGCGCGGCCGCTTCAAGCCCATGATCGAGGAGATCAGCGGCCTGAAGGAGGGGACCGACTTCCACCTCGTCTTCAGCCCCGAGCGGGTCCTCACCGGCCGCGTCTTCGCCGACCTGCGCCGCTACCCCAAGCTCGTGGGCGGTCTGGACGAGGCCGGCACCCAGGCCGGCATCGCCTTCTACGAGTCCGTCCTCGACTTCGACGAGCGCGACGACCTGCCCCGCCCCAACGGCGTGTGGGACATGGGCACCGCCGAGGCCGCCGAGATGGCCAAGCTCGCCGAGACCACCTACCGCGACGTCAACATCGGCCTGGCCAACCAGTTCGCCGTCTACGCCGACAAGGCCGGCTTCGACATCGAGCGCGTCATCGAGGCCTGCAACTCCCAGCCCTACTCCCACATCCACCGCCCCGGTATCGCGGTGGGCGGGCACTGCATCCCGGTCTACCCGCGTCTGTACCTGTCCACCGACCCCGACGCCTCCGTGGTGCGCACCGCCCGCACCTTCAACGCCACCATGCCCGCCTACGTGGTGGGTCGGGCCACCGAGGTGCTCGGCTCGCTCAAGGGCCTGCGCGTCGTCGTGCTGGGGGCCTCGTACCGCGGCAAGGTCAAGGAGACCGCCTTCTCCGGGGTCTTCCCCACTGTGGAGGCCCTGCGCGAGGCCGGCGCCGAGGTCCTCGTCCACGACCCCATGTACACCGACGAGGAGCTGGCCGGCTTCGGTTGGACCCCCTACCACCTGGGGGAGCAGGTCGACGTCGCCATCGTCCAGGCCGACCACCCCGAGTACAGCGAGCTCTCCGCCGCCGACCTGCCCGGGCTGCGCCTCCTGCTGGACGGGCGCCGCGCCACCGACGCCGCCAAGTGGACCGGTGTGCCCCGCCTGACCATCGGCGGAGGCGAGTGACCCCGGAGGCGCTCCGAGGTCGGCAATAGGAATGACTGCGAGCGTGGCGGCGGGGCTGTCCGGAGACTCCGGCTGGATCCTGACGGCCGCTACGCTCGTCGTGGCCGGGCTGCTACTGGTGCCCGGCTGGATCGTGGGACGCTCGGCGCGACTTGCCGCACTGCCGTCGCTGGCGGTGGCTCCCGCGCTCAGCTCGGCGATCATCGCGGCGGCGGAGATCCTCGCCCACACCCTTGCGTTGCCCTGGCTCCCCTGGGGGTGGGCGGTGATCGCCGGCCTGACGGCGGTCTTGGCGCTGATGGCACGGCTGCTCGTCGGTACTCCGCCGGAGCGTGCGCGACGAGCGACGTCGCAGGGCCGGGCCGAGTGGGCGATCCTGGCTGCAGGCCTGACCGTGGCCGTTGCCGTGCCGGCCGGGGTGATTCTGTCCGTCCTGCCGGGCCCCGGCTACCCGGCACAGGTCTTCGACGCCACCTTCCACCTCAACGCGGTGGCGGCCATTCGTGAGGGCGGTAACGCCTCCATGCTGGGGGGCCTGTCCGCCCTCTACTCCGGTCGCGCCGTTTACTACCCCACGGTCTGGCACGGGGTGGTGGCTCTGGCACCGGGCAGCCCGGCCCCGGTCAGCACCGCGGGGGTGCTGGCCCTCACCGCGGTGGTCTGGCCACTGAGCCTGCTGGGGCTGTTCGCCCGGGCCGCAGGTCTTGACGCCGCCCGGGCCTCGGAGACGGACCGAGTCCGCCACAGGCAACGGACCTGCGCGGTCGCCGTTGTGCTTGCGCTCAGCGCCGCAGTGGTGGGCTTCCCACTGCTGCCCATGACGGCCTTGGCAGTGTGGCCCTACGCCCTGAGCGTTGCGGGGCTTCCCGGCGTCCTCGTGCTCTACGACCTGCTGCGTCAGGAAACCGCCTCGTGGCGCCTGCGTCTGGTACTGATCCTCCTCGCCCTGGCCGCCGCCGGCGGCGTGGTGGCCGCGCACGGCACCGGCCTGTTCAACCTCGCCGTCTTGAGCCCACCCTTCTTGGTCAACCTCCTCGTCTCCCGATGGCGTCGCAGCGCCACCAGGCGGGGCGGCCGCGCCCTCCTGGTGGCCGGAGCGGTCGCGTCCGTGCTGGTCCTGGCCATGGGGGCCTGGGGCATGCGCGCCTCCCTGGCCTCTGTCCTGGGCTATCAGCGCCCGGCCGGGGGAGTGGGCGGCATCGTGGCGACCCTGGGGCAGGCGCTCATCGACCTGCCGATGTATGGGGCGGTCCCGGGGGCCTCCCTGCCTGTCGGGATCGTGTTCGGCGGACTCACCCTGGCGGCGGCATGGTCGGCACGTGCACACCGGGATCAGCGCCCCTGGCTCGTCATGTGGCTCCTGTCGCTGCTGCTTGTGGTCCTCGTGGGGGGACCCCAGTGGGCCGGCCGGCAGCTCGGAGCGCCCTGGTACCTCCAGAAGGCCCGGATCCTTCCGCTTGTCATCCTGCCGGCGCTCGTCCTCATGGTGCAGGCCGGGGCTGGGCGGCCTGGACGACGACTGTGGGGGCTGCTGCGTCGACTGGCCTCACGGGTCGGCGGGGCCCGGCCGCAGCGTGCGGCGGTGGCCATGCTGGCAGCGCTTGTACTTCTGCCGGTGGCGGCACGGGTCCCCCTGGAACGCAACCTCGTCGCCTCCGTCTACGACCCGCAGCGCATCAAGTACGGGACCTTGCTGACTGAGGACGCCCTGGCGCTCATTGAGCGCTCGAGGAGCGTACTGCCTCAGGATGCGGTCGTCCTCGGAGCGCCATCGCGAGGGGCCGCCCACCTGTGGTCCTTGGGTGGGGTCCACGTCGTCTACCCGACGCGTGACCAGACAGCACCTGGAACCCCGGGTGCGACCCTGCCCTCTGCCTGGCCCACCCTGGGGCAGAAGGGCTCCCAGACCTGCGCGCTCCTCAACCAGCTGGGCGTGCGCTACTTCTACAGCAGCTCGGACTCCACGGCCGCGGGCTCCGTGGCAGGCGCAGCCCCCCTGCGCTGGGACGCCCCGCTGACCCGGATCCCCAGCGAGGGGCTCGAGCTCATCGACTCCCAGGGCAGCACCTCACTGTGGCGCATCACCGCCTGCGACTGAGGGGGCTCGCTCCATGATCCTGAGTCAGGAGACTGAGGCCAGCTTTCGCACGACGTACTGATTCAAGCTGGTGGACTGCTCTGCTGCTCCCATGGCCAGACGTCGGTGCAGGTCCTCGCCGAGGCGCAGCTGGAACTTGCCCGAGTAGTGACGGGTCGATTGTGTTGTCTCATGACTTCTGAGAATTTCGGACGTCATGACTTCTCAAGACACCGGTGGGGTGCGTCTGCCAGATGGGAGAGCTGCTGTTTCGACCTGTCGGAGCAGACTGACCCGGTCACGCTGGTGGTTGCCGGCGTCGCCTGGATGCACTGCACGAGGGTGGGGTGCTACTGGAGGAGGGTTGGGTGCACTTTGGGTAGGTGGGACCTTCGTGCAGTACGCACAACCCTTGGCCAGTGGATCCCGACCCTCGTGGAGCAAGCCGACTCGGGCCATCTCGAGCCAGTTCTGGGCGGGGCCGGAGTCAAACCATGACCACCAAGACCCTGCGCAGACGGCGGGCAGGGAGCGGTGGAGGAGAACCTGTGAGGGAGGCGCCGGGCTCTACCGTACGAACCACGGACTCTCGCTCCTGCGCGGCCCGGTGTCCACAGTGCTGACATTGACGAGCCTGGCGTCGAAGCGCCCAGCGGGGATCGTTGGAATCCTGCGGTTTCTCTCCGGCGTGCCGCGCCGGTACGCCTTTAATGTCAGCACCATGGACACCAGCGACCTGCCAGGACCCGCCAGGTCTCTTTCCTTCGGCGCTTCGTCGCCTCCAGGGCCACCAGCCTGCCCCGGGTTTCCGCCCGAGCGGGTGTCTCAGAAGTCATGACACTCACATGTCTCAGAAGTGAGGAGACAGCACATAGTGACGGGTCGATAGAGGCTCTGGCACTGCTTCCCCTGACGCGAGGAGGTCGGCGACCACCTCGCTGACCACGTCACGCAGAAGCTGTACCTTGCAGTGTCGATGGCTGTACTCATGTCTCCGTCTCTCCCTTCTTCTCGATGGCGGCGAGAACCTGTTTCACCTGATACGCCTTCGCCCGTCCGTGGTCATTCTGGATGTTGACGCGAGGATCGCCGGGCGCAGACTCGTGTGGGGTCCCCCGTAGGGGACCCCACACGTCATGGCTTGTCGATGGCGGCTCGATGGCGGCGCCGCCCGGTCACTGCCCCTGGGCGGCGTACTTGGCCTCGACCTCGGCCTTGAGCGGGCGCCACCAGGCTTCGTTGTCCCGGTACCAGTCGATGGTGGCCTGCAGGCCGGAGCGGAAGTCGGTGAACCTCGGCGCCCAGCCGAGCTCCTGGACCAGCTTGGAGTTGTCGATGGCGTAGCGCATGTCGTGACCGGGGCGGTCGGCAACGTGCTCGTAGTCGTCGGGAGCGTGGCCCATGAGCTCCAGGATCAGTTCGACGACCTCCTTGTTGTTCTTCTCGCCGTCGGCGCCGATGAGATAGGTCTCGCCGATGCGGCCCTTCTCGATGATGTCCCACACGGCGTCGTTGTGGTCCAGGACATGGATCCAGTCGCGCACGTTCTCGCCGGCGCCGTAGAGCTTGGGGCGCACGCCGTCGATGAGGTTGGTGATCTGACGCGGGATGAACTTCTCGATGTGCTGGTAGGGCCCGTAGTTGTTCGAGCAGTTGGAGATCGTGGCCTCCACGCCGAAGGAGCGCACCCAGGCGCGCACGAGCAGGTCGCTTCCAGCCTTGGATGAGGAGTAGGGGGAGGAGGGGTTGTAGGGCGTCGTCGGCTCGAACTTCGCCGGGTCGTCCAGCTCCAGGTCGCCGTAGACCTCGTCGGTGGAGATGTGGTGGAAGCGCACCTTGTGGCGGCGCACCGCCTCCAGGAGGGTGAAGGTGCCCACGAGGTTGGTCTGGATGAAGGGGGAGGGGTCGCGCAGCGAGTTGTCGTTGTGGGACTCGGCCGCGAAGTGGACGACGACATCGGCCTGGGCCACGAGCGGGTCGACGACGTCGGCGTCGGCGATGTCCCCGACGACGAGCGTGACGCGGTCGCCCAGGTCCGCCAGTGAGCCCTTGTTCCCGGCGTAGGTGAGCTTGTCCAGGACGGTGACGGTGGCATCGGGGTGGCGCACCAGGGTCTGGTGGACGAAGTTGGCGCCGATGAAGCCGGCGCCTCCGGTGATGAGGACGTGCATAGAACTCGCTCCGATACGTGGGAACTGCGGGCGCTGCGCGCCCATCATGGCCGACGCCATCATGCCATAGGAGTGCGCTCGAGCCCACGGGCGGCAGCAGAGCGCGACTTCCGGGCCGGCGCGGTCGAACCGAGGGCCCCGGGGTGGTGAGACCGGATTGCAATAGACGTGCCGTGAACCGGTAAAACCGCGGAGCCTCAAGAAAAGGTGTGGGGTGGGTTGGTGGTCTCCGGGATTCTGGGTGCCGATGCAGCCGTCGCCGTCAAGGACCCTCCGTGACATTCAGTAAACTATCAGCAATCTCTTGGAAATTGCTCAGAAATTTGATTTCGTGCGTCTCGAGGGAGCGCGTCGTCGGTTCTGATGGTGAGGCCTGATGGACGCCCGTCGATATCACCTCAAAGGAACCCCATGAACGTCCCTCGCGCACTTGGTCGCATCGCTCCCCGCGGTGGCCATCGCCTCAGTGGCCATGCCGGTGGTCTCAGCGTCCGCGCACACGCGTGCCGCTCCGCCGGGCTCATCGCCCTGACCTCGCTGCTCCTGTCAAGCCTGGTCCCCGTGGCCGGTGCCGCTCCAGGCGCCGGCGACTCCGGTGGCCAGGGCGAGGCCCCCGCTCCGGTGCAGATCCTCGACCTGACCACCGCTAGCGGCCAGGTCACCGAGGTGGCGCAGTCAGGGCTCGACGACGTCCAGGCCTCGCCGGGGCAGGGCTCCGGCTCGGGGTCGCGCGATGGGGCGGGCGCCCAGACGCCAAGGCCGTCGACCGAGGAGGCCAGTGGCTCCGATAACGCCGCCTCGGTGAGCCCGGCGCCGGTGCTCGGCGCAACCGCCACCGTGCCCGCCCTCGCTCAGACGATGGGAGCAGCCGGTGCGCCGGTCCCATCGATCCTGCCGGCGGCCACGGATCCGCAGGCGGACGCCGCCTTGCTCACCGACCCCCTTGAGGTTGACCGCTTCTTCGTCGCCGGCTTCACCTGGACCGGTGGTGCCGACCTGCCCGACGGCGTGCGCATCTACCTGCGCGTGCGGGAGAACGGGAGCTGGTCGCCCTGGTACCTGAGTGAGGCGGCCGACTCCGGCCGCGATGACCGCGCCACCCCCGGCACGGGGGAGTTCGTCACCGGCGGGGCCGACGCGATCCAGGCCTCCGTCGTCGGCAGCTCGCTTCCCGCTGGGCTCAAGCTGGCCCTGGTCCCCTCCCGCCCGCAGGGCGAGGAGGTCCTCGATGCCGACGACCTCAAGACCACCGAGGCTGCACCGACCCCCGTCATCGAGGATGCCTCCGCCGCCGAGAACCGGGGCACTCAGGTGGATCCGGCCGCCATGGCACTGCCCGCGAGCCCGGTGCCGGTCACCCAGCCGGCCGCGGCATCGGTTGCTGCACCAGCCACTGTGCCTGTCGTCGCACCGGCTGCGACGACCGCCAATGGCCTGCCGGTCGCGGTGACCACCCGGGCCGAGTGGGGGGCCAATGCCTCCTACATGAGCTGGGATCCCGAGTACGCGAGAGCCGGCCACGTCGTCGTCCACCACACCGCAGGCACCAACAGCTACTCAGCAGGCCAGTCCGCCTCCATCGTGCGGGGCATCTACTACTACCACGCGGTCGTCCTGGACTGGGGCGACATCGGCTACAACTTCCTCGTCGACAAGTTCGGCACCGTCTTCGAGGGGCGTTCCGGCTCCGTGGCGGCGCCGGCCGGCAGGATGAGCATCGGGGCGCACGCCCGAGGCGTCAACACCGGCACCATGGGCATCTCCATGATGGGGGACTACAGCACGGTGTCCCCCTCGGACGCCCAGCTGAGCTCCGTGGGCAAGATGGCCGGATGGTTCCTCAAACGAGCCGGCATCTCCGATGTCACCGGCTGGGCGGGCCTGCACGTGTGGACCACCGAGCGCTACCAGGCCGGCTCCACCATCTCCATGCCCCGCATCCTCGGGCACCGCGACGTCGGGTACACCACCTGCCCCGGCAACGTCGGGTACTCCAAGCTCGGCACCATCCGCGCCATCGCCGAGGCGCAGGGCTCCTCCCCGCAGGGGGGAAGCAGTGGTGCGCCGTCGACCGTGCCCCAGGACCATCCAGGAGCCGTCGCCCTGCGCAGCGCCCTGGGTGCCAACGGCTGGATCGGAGCGGCCACCTCCGGTGTCCAGGCCTCTACCAAGGGCGGGGTGTTCCAGAGCTTCGAGCACGGGGTGGGATACTGGAGCCCGGCGACCGGTGCGCAGTTCGTGGGTGAGCCGGTGCTCAGTGCCTGGGGAGCCTACGGTTATCAGACCGGATCCATGGGCTACCCGCGCAGCGGTGGCGTGGTGGGGGTCGGTGGTAGCCGTCACCAGATCTTCGAAGGCGGCATCGCCTACTGGCGCCCCGGGGGTCGGGTCAGCTTCATCCACGGCTCGATCCTCAACGCCTGGGCGGCCTCGGGCTGGGAACGCTCCTGGCTGGGGCTTCCCACATCCAACGAGACCGCCTCCACCAAGGGCGGGGTGTTCCAGCGCTTCGAGCGCGGGGTGGCTTACTGGAGCCCGGCGACCGGTGCGCAGTTCGTGGGTGAGCCGGTGCTCAGTGCCTGGGGAGCCTACGGTTATCAGACCGGATCCATGGGCTACCCGCGCAGCGGTGGCGTGGTGGGGGTCGGTGGTAGCCGTCACCAGATCTTCGAAGGCGGCATCGCCTACTGGCGCCCCGGGGGTCGGGTCAGCTTCATCCACGGCTCGATCCTGAACGCCTGGGCGGCCTCGGGATGGGAGCACTCGAAGGTGGGGCTGCCCGCCGGGCGCGCAGTGCGCCAGGCCGACGGCACCATGACCCAGACCTTTGAGAAGGGCAGCATCTCCGTGGCGCCCAACGGGAAGGTGACCATCCGCTGACATCTCGCACCGGGGGGAGCGGCGAGGCGGCCAGAAGTGCATGAGACAGCTCATGAGACACTGGCCGCCTCACCGCTTCCTCACCAGCCGCCTTCATCGACCACCTGCCGGGAAGGACCTCCACATGAACCGAGGACTCGTCTACTTCCACTTCGATCCTCATCATCAGGTCCGCGACTACGTCGTTGCCGCGCTCAGCTCCCTGCGGCCCCACGCCAACCACATCCTGCTGGTCTCCAACTCACCCATCGGCGAAGCCGACCGCGCCCGCCTGGGGACCTGCTGTGATGAGATCCTCCAGCGCCCCAATGTGGGGCTCGACGCCGGCGCCTACCGAGCCGGCCTGGAGCACCTGGGCTGGGAGCGGCTCGCCGACTTCGACGAGCTCATCCTGACCAACCACACCTACTACGCGCCGCTGCGGCCCTGGGGGGAGGTCCTTACCCGCGCCGCGAACTGGGGCGATATCTCCTTCTGGGGCATGACCGAGCACGCCGCCATGCGTCCCCACCCCTTCCTCGCCCAGCGCGAGCTGCCCCGCCACCTCCAGTCCCACTGGATCGCGGTGCGCCGCAGGCTCCTGACGGACCCGGCCTTCCGGGAGTACTGGGAGCAGATGCCGCCGGTCACCTCCTACCGCGACTCCATCCAGTGGCACGAGTCGCGCTTCACCGGCCACTTCGCCGAGCTCGGCCACACCTGGCAGGTCGCCTTCCCCGTGGACCGCTACCGCTCGGAGAACCCGGCCATCGAGGAGGCCCCGGCGCTGCTGGCCGACGGCTGCCCCCTGCTCAAGCGACGCGCCCTCTTCCACGACCCGCTCCACCAGGACCGCCAGGCCGTCGTCGGTGGGGAGCTGCTGGAGGCCGCCGTGGCCGCCGGCTACAGCGAGGACCTCATCCTGTCCGACGTCGTCCACACCGCGGCCGCCCGAGACCTCATCGTCAATGCCGGCCTCACCGAGGTCGTGACCGGGTGTGTCCCCGGGGACGCGGGGACCGACGTCGAGGTGAGCTCGCCTGAGCGGCGGCCCTCGGGCTGCGTCGTCGTCCACGTCCCGGCGGGGAGGGAGGCGCTCGAGTGCGCCGAGGCCGATGGCCTGGCCCGACGCCTGGCGAGCGTGCCGGCGCACTGGCGGGTCGTAGTCACCTCGCCTGAACCGCTGGATGCCGCCGACCTGGAGCGGGTCACCGGCCGCCGTCCCACCCGGGAGGACACACAGGAGGACTCAGCGCACAGGGAAGGGGATGTGTCCTTCCGCTTGGTGCGCGACCTCGACCCGCGGGGCACGATCGCCTTCCTCACCCAGTGCGACGACCTCTGGGATCCCGGGCGCGCCGCCGACGGCAGCGACAGTGGCGACGGTGACGAGGGTGGCGACGGTGGCCCCCTCGTCCTGCGGATCGCCGTGGGGCCCCTGCCCGGCCCCGGTACGCGGGCCGACGACGTCGCCCACCGGCAGGCACTCGACTGCCTGCTGGACTCGCCGGAGTACGTGGCCGGCCTCATCGACCTCTTCGCGCGTCACCCCGGCCTCGGCGTGGCCATGCCCGCCGCCGGCCACATCGGACGGGCCCACGGAGGACCCACGTGGGACGGGCTGGCCGGTGCCGCCAAGGCCCTGACCCGGCGGCTCGGCCTGAGCGTGGAGCTGGATCCGCTCGCCCCCGTGGTGCCGGTCGGCGCGATGTTCATGGCCCGGCCCGAAGCGCTGCGCACCCTGAGCGAAGGGGCCAAGGAGCTCGTGCGGCTGACCGATCAGGCCGCCGCCGGAGCCGAGCAGTCTGCCGAGCGCCTCAGGCGCGCCCGCGCCGCCGAGGTGCTCGAGCTGCTGACCGTCTATGCGGCCATGTCCAGCGGCTTCCACCCCCGCGAGGTGCTCACTCCGGTCTGGGCCGGGCGGCTCTACGGGGCCCTGGCCTACAAGCATCGGGCCGTCACCGCGGACCTTCCGGCCCACACCGATGAGCAGGTCAGATTCCTCCAGGCCAGGTTCGGACCGCTGGCCGGAGTCGGCGCCCGGGTGCGCACCTACGTCGACGCCCACCACCCCGACATGGGCAGCGCCCTCAAGCCCGCCTACCGCTACCTGACCGGCGGGGCCTCAGGCCTGGCGCGCGCCGCGACGAGTGCTGGCAGGCGTTTGCGCGGTGTCGGCCGCCATCGGGGGGAGGGCAATGGGGATTGAGTGAGGTGTTAGCATATCGTGAGGTGCTCCCCGCACCTCCTGCCGGCATGGTCGGGTATGCCCCTTGGAGCCCCTGTTGGAGCCCCTGCCTCGATCAATGAGTCACGTGAGGACCTTTGACCTGTCCATGAAGAAGATCAGCGTCGTCATCCCCAGTTACAATGAGGAAAAAAGCGTCAGGTTGATGTATGACCGACTGAACTCGGTATTTCACACGCATCTTCCCCAGTACGACTACGAGATCATCTTCGTCGATGACTACTCGACGGACGGCACTCGCGACGCGATCCGCGCTCTGGCGGGTGAGGACAAGCGGGTGAAGGCGGTCTTCAACGCCCGTAACTTCGGTTTTCACCGGAATGTCTTCTCGGCGCTGACCTACGGCTCGGGGGACGCGACCTTCATGCTCTTCGGCGACCTCCAGGACCCTCCGGAGAACCTCCCGGAGTTCGTGTCCCGCTGGGAGGCCGGGGCCAAGGTCGTCATCGGGCAGAGGCGATCCTCTGACGAGGGCTTCATCATGACGGGATGCCGTCACCTCTACTACAAGCTCATCGACTGGTTCGCCGACACCCCTCAGATCGCGCGCTTCACCGGGTACGGGCTCTACGACGTCGAGTTCATCGATGTTCTGCGGCAGATCGGCGATATTCAGCCCTATTTCAAGACGGTGGTCGCCGAGTACGGGATCGGGCTCGAGATCGTCCAGTACGATCAGGCCCAGTCCTCCCGGGGGAAGTCGAACTTCAACTTCCTGCGCAACTACGACTTCGCCATGCAGGGGATCACCAGCTCCACCAAGCTGCTCATGCGCATGGCCACCTTCGTGGCCACCTTCGTCGGCATCGTCTGCCTGGGCCTGGCCACCTTCGTCCTGGTCAAGAAGCTCATCGACTGGAACGCCTATCCGGTGGGAGAGGCCTCGCGCACCGTGGGCCTGTTCTTCCTGGGCTCCATTCAGCTGTTCTTCATCGGAATCCTGGGCGAGTACATTCTCAGCATCAACGGGCGCGTCGTCAGCAAGCCTCGCGTGGTCATCGGTGAGCGCCTCAACTTCGGGCCCTCCGAAGGTCCTTCGAGCTTCGGAGGCGGCCCGACGACGTCGCAGACGGATCCCTCCGCGCAGGAACGCCTCGGCGGGAACGCCTCTTGAGCACCCTCCAGGAGAAACTGCGTCCCCTCCTTGCGCAGTTCGGGCGCTTCCTCGTCGTCGGCGGCATCTCCTTCAGCGTTGACTTCGGCCTCTTCACCGCGCTGTACGGGCTGGGCGTACCCCACCTCATCGCCAGTGCGACATCCTTCTCCACCTCAGTGGTCCTCAACTACATCCTCTCCAGGCGCTACGTCTTCGAGGCGCAGGAGAATGTCAGTGTCCTCAAGGAATTCACGCTGTATGTTCTGCTCAACGTCGTCGCACTGGGCTTGAACACACTCATCCTCTACGTCTGCGCCGACCTCGCCGGCATGAGCCCCTTCCTGGGGAAGATCCTCGCCACGGCGATCGTGCTCATCTACAACTTCATCTCCCGCAAAGCCCTCCTGGAGCGTCTCGGCGCCTCCGGCGGGGCGACCACTGTCCACCACCCCGATGAACAGGCAGGCTCTCGTGTCCGGTAAGTCCGCGAAGAACAAAACGAGTCAGGTCAAGAACAACGACGCCGAGAAAACCGATCACGACTCCACGCCGCAGACCCGCTCCGCCGCCGGCCTCACCGCACGGATGCGCGCGCTCACTGAGACGACGAGCGATCAGGGACGCCGGCTGGTCGAGCGCGTGGTGGACAGCCGCCTGGGCTCCTGGTGGAGCAGTACCGAGCGTCCCGGCCTCGTGGACTGGGCGCTGCTGGGCATCATCCTGCTCGGCGCCTACGCCTTCTTCCTCTACGGGGACGTGCGAGCCACCTTCGAGCACTCCTTCAACTTCCTGGACTCGGTTCTTCAGGGGAGGATCGGCGACTTCTACCGGATCGCGATCGAGCACACCTCGACCGGTCACCCGGCGGTCTACGACATCCCGCTCTACCTGCTCTTCGGGCTGTGGAACCTGCCGACCTACATCATCTACCGGATCACCGGCTTCCAGTACCTGCTGTCGACGCCGGCGCAGCTGTGGCTCAAGACCATGATGGTGCTGGCCGCGCTTCTCGCCGCCAAGGTGCTGGTGGATATCGCGCGTGACCTCGGCGTCAGCCGGCAGCGCAGCAAGTGGGTCGCCTTCTTCTTCCTGTCGTCGATGACGTTGTTCGTCCCGGTCTTCGTCATCGTCCAGTACGACATCATCATGATCGTCTTCATCCTGCTGGGGCTGCGCGCCTACCTGCGTGGCCGGCTGGGCAGGTTCCTGCTGTGGTTCGCGATCGCCAACACGCTCAAGCTCTTCGCCCTCTTCATCTTCGTGCCGCTCCTGCTGCTGAGGGAGAAGCGGCTGCGCGTGGTGGCCCTCCAGGTCGTTGTCGGGCTCATCGGTCTGGTCGGGTGCCGCGCCATCTACCACGGCAATGTGGCCTACAAGGCGTCCACCGGCGGATTCATGAGCAGCATGCTTCAGAGGCTCACGGCCGTGGGGGTGCCGTGGCAGAGCAGCATGATTCCGATCTTCGTGGTGTTCATGGTCGGGATCGTCATCTTCGCCTACCTGCGCCGCCCTCAGGGGACGAAGGCCTTGGCGGCCGACGCGGTCTACATCTGCATGGCCATCTACCTCGTCTTCGCCACGGTCGTCCCGCTCAACCCCTACTGGGCCGTCATGGTCTCGCCCTTCGCGGTGCTCATCATCTTCCTCAACCCGCGTCACGTGCTGCTCAACTCTGCTCTTGAGGTGGGTGTTGGAACCGCGTTGTTCCTCATGTACACCTTCACCGGTTTCTCCATGTACAACCGGTCGATCCTCGATCAGCTGCTCCTGCCTCACCTGATGACTCCGACGGCGCAGCCCCGGTACGAGACCCCCGCGCAGTTCCTCGACGTCATGGGAATCAGCCGGCAGGGCTCCTTCATCGTCGGCTTCATGATCGCCTGCGCTCTGGCGTTCCTCTTCATCAACTTCCCGCGCACCGAGATGGTCGAGAAGCTGGGGCAGGGCGAGCGGGTCCCGCGCTCTGCGGCCTGGTCGCGTCTGACCATGCCGGCGGCGTTCAGCGCGCTGGTGCTGATCCCCTACTTCGTGCCGGCTGCTCCTGTGGCGTACTCGGCGGTCACCGACACCCCTCAGGCGGGGAGCGTCAACATCCTCGGCGATGGGGCCAGGGTCTCCGAGACCATCACCCTGCCGTCCACCGTGGAGGTCAGCTCCCTCAATATCGCCTTCCTGGCCGGAGACATCCAGTGGCTCGACTCCTCGGTGGTCAACGTCGAGGTCACGGACGCCTCCGGTGCCCGGGTCTTCAAGACCGCGGCGCCGGCGAACTCCCTCCACGAGGGTCTGCACGAGTTCCCGGCCAAGGGACTCGTCCTGCGCGGTGGCGAGAAGTACACCGTGACGATCACCAGTGAGCTGACCGAGGGCGGCAGCGCCGTCGTCGAGATCAATCCCGCGGTCGACCAGTTCCCGACCACGGAGAACGGAACGACCGTCAACGGCGATCTCCTCATGTCCATCAACGGCAGAACCAAGTGATTGCTCCACAACCGCACCTGTTAGGATCCAGAACCATGGCAAAGACAGTTCTCGTCACTGGAGCAGGCGGCTACATCGGTCGCCACGTCGTCACCGCGCTCCTGGAGCGCGGCCTGGACGTCAAGGCCCTCGACCTGCGACTCGACGGCGTCGACGAGCGGGCGGAGAGGCTTACCCTGGACCTCTTCTCCGGGGACGCCGACATCTACGACCAGATGGGGCGCCCCGACGTCGTCCTGCACATGGCCTGGCGCGACGGCTTCAAGCACGCCTCGTCCGCCCACATGGACGACCTGGCCAAGCACGTCAACCTCATTGAGAACCTCTATGCGGGCGGTCTCAAGCAGCTCGCCGTCATGGGCACCATGCATGAGGTCGGCTACTGGGAGGGTGCCATCGACGAGAACTCCCCGTGCAACCCCGCCTCGCTGTACGGCATCGCCAAGAACGCACTGCGGGAGACCACCTTCCTGTCGGCCAAGGCACACGACGCCGTCGCCCAGTGGATCCGCGCCTACTACATCGTGGGCGACGACAAGTTCGGCAACTCGATCTTCTCCAAGCTCCTGGAGGCCGCCGAGGAGGGGCGCACCACCTTCCCCTTCACCACGGGTAAGAACCGCTACGACTTCATCTCCGTGGACGAGCTGGCCACGCAGATCGCCGCGATCGTGGACCAGACCGAGGTCGACGGCATCATCAACGCCTGCACCGGTGAGCCGATGAGTCTGGCCGAGCGTGTCGAGGCCTACATCCGGGACAACGACCTGGACATCACCCTGGAGTACGGAGCCTTCCCGGACCGGCCCTACGACTCGCCGGGCGTGTGGGGTGACCCGACCAAGATCCGCCGTATCCTCGCCTCAAGCGCGGGCTGACGCGCCCGGGGAAACCGTATTACTCCGCTCTCCCGCCACGGTGAGCGGCTCGAACCACTGCCCAGAAGGGACATTATGGCAACGCTCGGCCAGGACCCGAAGCGACTCGGGATCTTCTTCTTCTTCGACGCTCAGGGCATCGTGGACTCCTACGTGGAGACCCTGCTCACTGACATGGTCAAGAACCTCTCCGAGCTGGTCATTGTCGTCAACGGTGAGTTGACCGCCAAGAGCTATGCCAAGCTGTCCGCCTTCACGGACAACATCATCCTGCGGGAGAACAAGGGCCTGGATGCCTGGGCCTACAAAACGGCCATGGAGAGCTACGGCTGGGACCGGCTCGTCGAGTTCGACGAGGTCGTCCTGTTCAACGCCACCATCATGGGACCGGTGTACCCCTTCGAGGAGATGTTCACCGAGATGGCGGGTCGAGATATCGACTTCTGGGGAATCACCTGGTTCCATCTGGCTCCCGGAGACCCCTTCGGGCACGCCCTGGAGGGGTACCTGCCCCGTCATCTTCAGTCCCACTTCCATGCCTACCGGCGTTCCCTGGTCTCCTCCAAGGCCTTCCAGGACTACTGGGACAACCTTCCTCAGATCAATTCCTACGAGGATTCCGTGGGGCTCCACGAGGCGCCCTTCACCCAGCGCTTCGAGCGGCTGGGCTTCACCTCTGACGTGTATGTCAATACTGAGGACCTCGAGGGCTTCACCCTGCAGCCCATCCTCTTCGCCCCCAAGCAGCTCATTGCGGAGAGGCGCTGCCCCATCTTCAAGCGCCGCTCCTTCTTCCACAGCTACGAGGACGTGCTTCACCAGGCCGTGGGTAACGCAACCGTGGAGCTCTACGAGTACCTGCGCGACCACACCGACTTCGACACGAACCTCATCTGGGACAACGCCCTGCGCTCGATGAACATGGCGGACCTGGTCAAGAATCTCCAGCTCACCTACGTCCTGCCCACGCAGGCGGTGGCCCGCGAGCCCAAGCAGCAGAAGGTCGCCCTCATTGCGCACCTGTACTACATGGACCTCCTGGAGCCCACGCTCGCCTACGCCCGGTCCATGCCCGAGGGGACGGATTTCATCGTCACCGTCGGTTCTCAGGAGAAGGTGGAGCTGGTGGAGGAGGCCTGCAAGGATCTCCCCTACAACGTGACCGTGCGCCTCATTGAGAACCGGGGTCGGGACGTCAGTGCGCTCCTGGTGGGGTGCAAGGACATCGTCAGCGACTACGACCTCGTCTGCTTCATACATGACAAGAAGGTCACCCAGCTGAGCCCGTACACCGTGGGCGAGGGCTTCGCCCGCAAGTGCTTCGACAACCTCCTCCCGACTCGAGAGTTCGTCGAGAACGTCATCTCCACCTTTGACTCAGAACCCCGACTCGGTCTGCTGTCGCCGACCCCTCCCAACCATGCCGACTACTTCCCGATCTACTCCTACAGCTGGGGGCCGAACTTCGATCGCACGAAGATGCTCCTTGAGAAAGAGTTGAATCTGAGTGTCCCGCTCGATGCTCACAAGGAGGTCATCGCTCCGCTGGGCACCATGTTCTGGTTCCGGCCGGCGGCTCTCAAGCCGCTCTTCGACCACGACTGGCAGTGGGAGGACTTCCCGCCTGAGCCGAATGACATCGACGGGACTATCCTCCACGCCATCGAGCGCGCCTACGGCTATGTTGCGCAGGCCTCGGGCTACTTCTGCGGATGGCTCTTCTCCGACTCCTTCGCGAGGATCGAGCTGACGAATCTGTCGTACTACACCAGGGAGTTCACCACCGCGGTGTCACAGCACTGGGGGGTTGACGTCGAGCAGCGAATGGTCCAACAGATCCGTAGTGCTCGCAGCACTCGTCAGCAGGTCAAGGATCAGGTCAGCCGCTGGATCCCGACCGCAGTGCGCTCGCCCCTTAAGAGTGCCTACCGCCGAGTCAGGAGGATCGGGGAGTGACCGAGACGGGCGGGTCGGCGGGGGCGGCGGGTGTCAAGCCGGTCGCCAGGAAACGGACCAGGATCTTCTACCTCGATCTGGTCCGAGCCCTGGCGGCGCTTCTCATCGTCCTCACCCACTTCAACAACCCCTACCTGGCTGATGGCGGCTACGTCCTGACCAACTTCCCCTTCGGCATCTATGTGGGTGGGTTGGGCGTCTCCTTGTTCCTCATCATCTCCGGGGCCGCCCTGACGGTGACCTATCGGAGACCGATCAATCTCAAACGGTTCTACTGGAAGCGCTGTCTCAACATCTACCCGATGTTCTGGACCGCCTGGGTCCTTGCGACGCTCTACTTCTTCGTCACGACCGGGGGGCGGCCGCCCAACAGTGCCCCGACCCGCTCCCTCATCTTCACGGTCCTCGGCGTGGACGGCCTGGTCGCCAACTTCCAGGTGCGTACCGCCTACCTCCTGGGGGAGTGGTTCCTCGGGTTCATCCTCCTGTACTACCTCGTCTTCCCGTTGCTGCTGTGGGCCATTGACCGCTTCCCGGTCGTCACCGGCGTCGTCATCCTGGCGGCCTATGCCGCCACCGTGATCGTCATGCAGCGCTACTTCGCGGGCTACCCCTCGGCGATGATCCTCACGACCAGACTCCCTGAGCTGGCCTTCGGCAGCTACTTCGTCCTCTACGTCCGCCGGGTTCACTGGGCCGTCGTCATTCCGGCAGCCGCGGTCCTGGCCGTCTCGGCGATGCTCCCCGAGGAGATTCCAGAGGACGTGGCCACCACACTCGTCGGCATCTCGGCCTTTCTCATCCTCGTGGTCGTCGGTCGCTATGTGGCGATCCAGCCGGTACGTGCACTCGTTGACCTGATCGCCAAGTACTCCTATCCGATCTTCCTGGTCCACCACGTCGTCATCATGGTCCTCTTCGAGAAGATCAACGTGGCGGGCTTCGTGCCGGTTCAGCGCTACACGATGCTGGCCGCGACCTGCGTCATCGTCTTCGGCCTGTCAGTGGCGCTGGTGAGGATCACCGACCACATCGTCGCTTTCGTCACCAAGGCCTTCAAAGGCATGAGCTGGCATCCCGAGGTCTCCGAGGTCGAACGCTGATATGTTCGGCGTGCGGCTCCGGGCAGGGACGAGCTCGTGTCCAGCGCCTCTGAGGCGTGTCGAAGGCAACGGCGGCCGCAGGCCCGCATGGCTCCGGGAACACCGAGAATAGTGAGGAGGCCGTTGTACGACGCGTGAGAGCTCGTCCCACCGCCCCGACTCGACTACACCAAGGGAGACCCTCGTGACCCGTACCTGCCTCGTGACCGGTGGTGCCGGATTCATCGGCTGCGCGATCTCGCATGACCTGGCGGACGCCTTCGACCGTGTCGTGGCCCTGGACAACATGCACCCGCAGATCCACCCCTCCCAGGCTCGCCCTGCCGAGCTCGACGAGCGCGTGGAGCTGCGCCGCCTGGACGTGTCCGTCGCCGAGGACTGGGACTCGCTCCTGGCCGAGGTCGCGCCCGATGCCATCGTCCACCTGGCGGCGGAGACCGGGACCGGCCAGTCCCTCACCGAGGCCTCCCGGCACGCCAACGTCAACGTCGTCGGCACCACCCAGATGCTCGACGCCCTCGTGCGCCACGAGATCCGTCCCGACAAGATCGTCCTGGCCTCCTCCCGGGCCGTATACGGCGAGGGGAAGTGGATTGACGCCGAGGGACACCCCTCCTACCCCGGGCAGCGCACCCACGCGATGCTCGAGGCCGGTCAGTGGGATTTCGCCGGGCTGACCCCCTCGGTGCAGTCCTCCACCGAGGTCAAGGCCTCCCCGGCCAACGTCTACGCCGCCACCAAGTTCTGCCAGGAGAACCTCGTGACGTCCTGGTGCGGCTCCTTCGACGTCACCCCGGTGCTCTTCCGGCTTCAGAACGTCTACGGACCCGGCCAGTCCCTCATCAACCCCTACACCGGCATCGTCTCCCTCTTCGCCCGCCTGGCCAGGCAGGGTCAGTCCATCCCGGTCTACGAGGACGGCCAGATCGTGCGGGACTTCGTCTTCATCGACGACGTCGCCTCCGCCATCGTGGCCGGCGTCCTGCACTCGCCGGCCACCTCCACGCCCTACGACATCGGCCTGGGGGAGCGGACCACCATCATGCAGATCGCTCAGACCATCGCCGAGCACTACGGAGCACCCGCCCCGCACGTCACCGGCCAGTTCCGCGACGGCGATGTGCGTGCCGCCTGGGCGGACACCGCGCGCGCCCGCCAGGCACTGGACTGGGAACCGAGGATCGGCGTCACTGAGGGCATCAACCGGCTGTGCGACTGGATCGACGCCCAGCAGGAAGCGGCTCCTCCAGCACCCACCGGCACTGCGGCGGAGGTGTGAGCCTATGAAGCTCTCTCGACTGCTCCGCTCGGAAGACGCCCGCCAGACGCTGGACCTCACCCTGCGGCTGACTCAGCGCTCGGTCTCCTCGGAGTTCAAGGGCACGGCCCTGGGGCGCCTGTGGTCCTTCATCAACCCCCTTGCCACCATCGCCATCTTCGCCCTCATCTTCGGCGTCGTCTTCCGCGGAGGCGTGGAGCCGGGCCGCAACTCCGGCATCAACTCCTTCGCGCTGTGGATCGGCATCGGGGTGCTCAGCTGGACCTTCTTCTCCAGCGGCATCATGGCCTCCATGAACGCCCTCGTGGACAACGCGGGGCTCCTCACCAAGGTCTACTTCCCCCGCCAGGTCCTCATCTACTCCGCGGTCCTGTCACTGGCCGTGGACTTCGCCTTCGAACTGCTCGTGCTGGTCATCATCGCCATGATCTTGGGAGGGCCGGGAGTCCTGGCGATGATCCCGGCACTGCTCGTCGTCACCGTACTGGTGGGGATGTTCGCCGTCGGACTGGGCCTCATGCTGTCCATCGCCACCGTCTACTTCCGGGACCTGGGCCACCTGTGGCAGATCTTCAACCAGATGTGGATGTACGCCTCCGGGGTCGTCTTCCCCCTGACCATGGTCAACAAGGTCCAGAACGACCTGTTCGACAAGGGCTGGCAGGTCAACGGCGGGCCGATCCCGCTGACCACGATCCTGCGTCTCAACCCCGCCGAGACCTACCTCGAGGCCTTCCGATCCTGCCTGTACGACTTCGCCCTGCCGTCGCAGCCCGTCTTCCTGGCCTGCCTGGCATGGGCGATCGTCATGCTCACGCTGGGCCTGGTCTTCTTCCGCCGGCACTCGGCGAGCATCGTTGAGGAGCTCTGACACACCAGATGACCGCATCAACCGGATCGTCCGCATCATCACTCACGTCGTCGGTGCCGGCTGCCTCGGCAGCATCCTCTGCCGCGTCGGCAGTGCGCATCGAGGACGTCTCCAAGCGCTTCCGGATCTATCACCACCGCAATCAGTCCCTCAAGGGCGCCGTCCTGCAGCGGGGCCGCGGCGTCTACGAGGACTTCTGGGCGCTCAAGGACATCACCTTCGACATCCCCGAGGGCAAGACCTTCGGGCTCATGGGACACAACGGCTCAGGCAAGTCCACGCTGCTCAAGTGCATCGCCAAGATCCTGGCTCCCGACTCGGGCTCCATCACCGCCCGGGGGCGCATGGCCGCCATGCTGGAGGTCGGCTCGGGCTTCCATCCCGAGCTCTCCGGGAGGGAGAACATCTTCCTCAACGGCGCCATCCTGGGGATGAGCCGCAAGGAGATCGAGGCCAAGTTCGATGACATCGTCGACTTCTCCGGGGTGGGTGAGTTCATCGACCAGCCGGTGAAGAACTACTCCTCGGGCATGTACGTGCGCCTCGGCTTCTCCGTGTCCATCCACGTCGAGCCGGAGATCCTCCTGGTCGACGAGGTCCTGGCCGTCGGCGACATGGAGTTCCAGGAGCGGTGCATGGACAAGTTCGCCGAGTTCCGCGAGGACGGCCGCACCGTCGTCGTCGTCTCCCACGGCCTGGAGCAGATGCGCACCTTCTGCGATGAGGTCGCCTGGCTCGACCACGGCCGACTCAAGGAGGTCGGCCCGGCCCCAGAGGTCATCGACAAGTACTCCGATGTCACCCACGGAGCCAAGAAGGTCAAGGAGGGCCAAGGAACCCGCTTCGGCAGTGGTGAGGCCCAGATCCGCCGTATTGAGCTGCTCGACCGCACGGGCCGGCCGGCGACCTCCATGCGCACCGGGGACGAGGCCACCATTCGCCTTCACTACCACTGCGAGGAGACGATTGAGAAGCCCGTCTTCGGCTGCTCCATCGACACCCGCGAAGGCATCTTCGCCTGGGGGCTGCACGGCCTCGACGACGGCTTCCAGCCCGAGAGGATCGAGCCGGGGGAGGGGACCGTGGACATCTCCATCCCCGCGATGATGCTACGGCCGGGCGCCTACCTCATCTCCGCCTCCATCCAGCCCTGGCAGCTCTCCAGCGTCATTGACGCCTACCAGAAGGCCACGGCCTTCGACATCATCCCCGGGCCGCGCATGGAGTCCGGGGGCTTGGTGGCCCTGGGGGCCCACTACGAGCGGATCGACCCGCCTCGCCCCATGGTCACGCTCACCAAGGACGACTGAGGCTCGGCGGGCGGTCAGTGCCGCTGCTCAGCGCCTCTGCATCTTCTTGACCCCTTGGGCCACGGTGCGGAAGAAGGGCTTGGCCGTGGCCTCCACATGGTCGACCTTCAGGTTGATCTCATAGGCGTGCATAAGGACCTGGCGCATCGTGTCATGCAGGTCGCCGATGGTGAAGCGTAGGTCGTGCATGGCCTTCTTGAGGTGCGCGATCTCCTCGTCCTGCTGCTCCAGCCTCTTCTGGATCCGGTGGTAGTACTCCGCTGAAACGAGCAGGAGTCCGAGGTTCTCGGAAGCGGCCGTCACGCCCTGCGGGGAGGACTCGGTCCCGGTGCAGCTCACGGACAGACGGGCGTAACGGTCCCGGATGGCGAGGTTGTCGGTGCGGTGGTGGGCGGCGTCGACGACGACGGAGTTGCCGATCGTCCCGTCGGTGGAGTCACGGTGGTGCCAGTGCGCCAGCGGCTCCCCGTCAATAAAACCCACCGGGGAGGTCGCCAGCAGCCGCAGATTGAAGTCCCAGTCGGCCTGGGTCAGCAGGGTGCCGTCCCAGTGGCCGATGCGGTCGGCCACCTCACGACGGATGAGCTGCGAGATCGGCGGGACGTAGTTGGCCACCATCGTGTCGATGAGGGTCCAGCTCTCCTTGTCCTGCGTCATCACCCACCGGCCACGCTCGGTTAGGCCCTCGTCGGTGACTATCTCATCGACGACGTCGCAGCGCGTCGCCACAGCGCCGTGCTCGGGGTGGTCATCGAGGTGGGCTACGCAGGCGGCCAGGAAGCCGGGCTCCCAGGAGTCGTCGTCGTCATGGATCGCGAAGAACTCGCAGGAGGAGACGGCCAGACCGTCCTCCAGGGCGGCCTCGCGTCCGTGAGAGGTCTCGTTGGTGACCACCTGGGTGCGCTCTCTGAGCCACTCGGGAGCGCTCTCCAGAGCGCTGTCCACCGACTCGGTGCTTCCGGCGTCATTGACGATGACGAGCTCGAGGTCCTGGAAGGACTGCGCCCCGACCGACTGGAGTGCGCGCGTCAGCAGCACGGGACGGTTACGGGTCCGGGTCACCACGGTGACTCGGGGGGATTGTGCGGCATGTCCAGCCATTGTCGGGGATCCTCCTTGATCTGGTCAGGGGCGCATCATGCTTGGCGATGTTACCGAACCGCCCGGGGCGTCTGACGACGTCGGTTTGGTAACTGTAACGGTTGGGGCGCCACTGACGTAGTCGCTTGCCACAATCAACAACTTCTCGCCGAGCCGCGTGCGTGGCTCCTGGCCCGCCGATGCAGCTCGCGGGGCAGACCGGTGAGTGCCTGAGTCAGTCCCCTCAGCACCGGGCCGCGCTGCGGTCCCCGCAGGGTGCGCACCAGCGTGCGGGCCAGTGCCTGCATCACCACCGGGGCCGGGCTGTGAGCGGCTGCCGTCAGAATCCGGTTGCGGACGTTGACCCGGATGAACATCGGTGAGTCCGTGCCCGAGGAGGAGGCGTGCTCGTGGCGCGCCACGGCCTCACGCACGTAGAGGACTCGCCACCCGCGCTCACGTAGGCGCCAGGACAGATCCGTGTCCTCGTAGTACATGAACAGGTCCTCGCGAAAGCCCCCCAGGGCCTGCCACGCCTCACGTCGGATCGCGCAGGCGCCCCCGCACAGGCCGAAGACCTCGCTGGGGGAGTGCTCCCGATCGGCAGGCACCAGCCAGTCCCGGTCGTAGCCGTTGCCGGAGGCGTCCACCAGGTTGCCCGTGGAGTTGACCAGGACCTCCCCCTCACCGCGGGCAGCGGCCTCGTCGTCAACCCGGGTCCACCGCCCGGTGCGAGGGGAGACGAGGGCGTCCTGCTGGCCGGGGGTGGCGGGCTTCCAACGGCCGGCCAGCAGAATCCGCGCCGTGGTCGCGGCCGGAGCCGCCGCGGACGGCGGGTCGCCCAGGGGGGCCAGGATCGCCTCGAGGAAGCCGGGCTCGGCCACCGCGTCATTGTTGAGCAGGACGAGGACATCCTCGACCATGCCCCGGGCCCCAATGTTGACGCCGGCGCCGAAGCCCCGGTTCTCAGGGGACTCGACCACTGTGAGTCCCTCTCGGCGAAGTCTCTCGGCCGAGCCGTCGCCGGAGGCGTTGTCCACGACGACCAGCACGTCCCCGTCTTCCAGCTGCTCACGGATGGAGCTGGCCGCCCGGATCGTCAGCTCGGCCTGGCGCCAGTTGACGACGACGACGCGAGCTGAGGGACGCCTGACGGGCTGGGTCACACCGCACCCCCGATCAGGGCGTGATAGACCTCCGTGTGCGCGGCGGCGCAGGCCTCCCAGGTGAAGGTCCGGGCGCGCTCGCGGCCGGCCTGGGCCAGCTCGTCGTGCTCCGCTCCGATGGCTCGGGCGAGCAGGCCGGCGATCTCACGCGGCGAGGCGGGGTCGGCCAGCAGGCCGGCCTGTCCGCACACCTCGGCCATGCAGGTCCCGGCGCTGGTGACCACCGGTGCCCCATAGGCCATGGCCTCCAGGACCGGCAGGCCGAAACCCTCCCAGATGGAGGGGAAGCAGAAGGCACGGGCGCCACGGTAGGCGGCCGCCAGCTCGTCGTCGTCGAGCCTGCCGGTGACGTGGACCCGATCACCCAGGCGGGTCAGCAGCTCGCGCTCGGCGGCGTCGTCGCCCCACCCGGCCGGGCCGACGAGGACCAGGTCGAGGCCGCCGGCGTCGTCATGCTCCTCGATGAGGAGGGCGAAGGCGCGCAGCAGTCCCAGCAGGTTCTTACGGGGTTCACGGGTACCCGTCCACAGGATGTAGTCGCGCGTGAGGCCCCGGGCGGCTCGGAAACCCTCGACTTGCTCGTCGGTGACGGTGCGGGTGCGCACCCCGTGGGGAATGACGTAGAGGCGGGCGGCGTCGATCCCCGCCGCGATGCAGTCGTCGGCGGTCGCCTGGGAGGGGACGATGATGGCGCTGGCCTCAGCGATGACGCGCTCCAGGGACCGGCTGAAGTAGGCGTTGCCGCGCGCGGTGAAGTGCTCGGGTGAGCGCAGGAAGGCCAGGTCGTGCACGGTGACGACCAGCGGCAGCGAGGTGGGGGGCAGCGCCCAGGTCGTGGCGTGGATGAGCTGGGCGCCGGGCAGGATGGACTCGGCCCGCGGCAGCCCCAGACGGTTCCAGGACTCGTACAGGGCGGTGCGCGGCAGGTGGGAGGAGCGCATCGGCATCGGCGGCAGTCCGACCTGGCGCGGCGAGGCGGCCCCCTGGTGGTGGGCGGCGATCCCGGCCACGGGCACCCGCCGAGCGCGCAGGGCCTGGGCGAGCTCGACGATGTAGGTGCCCGATCCCCCGGGCACGGGCTGCCACAGCTGCTCCACCACCATGCCCACGCGTGGGCCGCGGGGGCGAGCCGGTGGACGGGGGCCATTGGCGGGGGAGGGCGCGGTGCGGGAGGCGGGGGAGGGGGAAGGGGCCGGGGAGTGCGCCGGGCGGGAATGATCTGCGCTCATGGGCTCAGAGTACGGGGTGACCGCGCCAGGCGCGGTAGCCTGCCGTCATGAAGGTTCTTCTCGATGCGACGGCGATCCCGGCTGACCTCGGAGGCGTGGGTCGCTATGTCGACGACCTCGTGCCCGAGCTCATCGCCTGCGGCGTCAACCTGGCCATGGCCGTCCAGCAGCGGGACGTGGCGCACTTCTCCGCCAAGGTGCCCCGCGCCCACCTCTTCCCGGTCTCGCAGTCCATGGAGTCGCGCGGCGCCCGGATGGCCTGGGAGCAGACGGGGCTACCGGCACTCATCCGCCGCATCCGCCCCGACGTCCTGCACTCGCCCCACTACACCTTCCCGGCCCTGCACCAGGTACCCGTGGTCGTCACCCTCCACGACGCCACGTTCTTCTCCCACCCGCAGGCGCACTCGCCCCTCAAGCAGAAGTTCTTCACCAGCGCCATCCGCCGGGCCGTGCGCCGGGCCGACGCACTCGTCGTGCCCTCGCAGGCCACTCGCGACGAGACCATCAAGTACGTCGGAGGCGACCCCGAACGCTTCCACGTCGCCTACCACGGCGTGGACACCTCCGTGTTCCACCCGGTCGACGACGCCGAACGGGCCCGCGTGGCCGCCTCCCTCGGACTGGAGGGCCGGCGCTACATCGGCTTCCTGGGGACCCTGGAGCCCCGCAAGAACGTTCCCAACCTGGTGCGCGCCTGGATCGACGTCTTCCGTGACTGTGAGGACGCCCCGGCCCTGGTCCTGGCCGGCGGGCCCGGGTGGGACGAGGACATTGAGCCCGCCCTGGCTCAGGTACCCAGGCACCTGAACGTCCTGCGGCCCGGCTACCTGCCCCTGGAGGACCTGCCCGGATTCCTGTCCGGCTGCGAGATCCTGGCCTATCCCTCCATCGGTGAGGGCTTCGGCCTGCCGGTCCTGGAGGCCATGGCCTGCGGGGCCGCCGTGCTCACCACCCGCGAGCTGAGCCTTCCGGAGGTCGGGGGCGACGCCGTCGCCTACTGCGGATCGGACGTCCAAGCCATTGCCCGGGGCCTCGTGGTCCTGGACGCCCAGCCCGAGAGGCGCCGGGCCCTGGGGGTCGCCGCCCTGGAGCGGGCCGCCGAGTTCACCTGGAGGGCCTCCGCCCAGGCGCACGTCGAGGCCTACCGCGCCGCTATGGCGCACTGAGGCCCTCCCCATCCGGGAGTACGGTACGCCGTTAGTCCTTGGTGATATCGACCAACGTGGCCGGTGCACTCGTGTAGTGTTCATCGACGGGTTATGCCCATGGTGAGACGTCGGCGATACGACGCGCGCGGGAAGGAAGAGACGGCCAGTGAACGAGACCAAGCCGGTGCAGACTGAGGGGACATCTCTCCCCCGTGCCGGGCACGACGAAGGGCAGATGCGCGGACGGGTTCTCGTCACCGGCGCCAACGGCCAGCTGGGGCGCGCGCTCATGACCCTGCTGCCGCAGGCGGGCTTCGAACCCACCGGCGTCGACCTGCCCGAGGTGGATATCTCGGACGCGGCAGCCATGTCCTCCTGGGACTGGACCGGATACGACGTCATCATCAATGCCGCGGCCTGGACCAACGTGGACGGGGCGGAGACTCCTGAGGGGCGCCGCCTGTCTTGGCGGGCCAACACGGTCGGCCCGGTCAACCTGGCCCGGGCAGCCGTCCAGCACGGCCTGACGCTGGTGCACCTGTCCACCGAGTACACCTTCGACGGGGCCACGGCCCTCCACACCGAGGAGGAGACCCCCTCGCCGCTGGGAGTCTACGGCCAGTCCAAGGCCGCCGGGGACGCCGCCGTCAGTGTCTGTCCCCGCCACTACCTGGTGCGCACCTCCTGGGTGGTCGGTGATGGCAAGAACTTCGTCAAGACGATGCTCTCCCTGGCTGAGCGCGGCATCACGCCGAGTGTCGTGGCCGACCAGACCGGACGTCTCACCTTCGCCTCCGATCTGGCGGCGGGCATCATCCACCTCCTCACCTCGGGCGCCGAGTTCGGCACCTACAACCTCTCCGGTGATGGGCCCATCGTCTCCTGGGCCGATGTCGCCAAGCGGGTCTACGAGCGCGCCGGCCACAGTCCCGACGAGGTCACTGCCGTCACCACTGAGGAGTACTACGCCGGTCAGGAGGGGATCGCACCGCGGCCACTGAGCTCGGCCCTGGACCTGGCGAAGATCAAGGCTGCAGGTTTCACCCCGGCTGACTCCACGGAGCGCCTGGAGGCCTATCTTCAGGGCCTCCTGTAAGTTGAATCAGACCGGTTTACACTCCCTCGCACCCGTTTCTCGTCGGAGATCAGCATGAGACGTGAGCTCACCAAGTACTTACGACTGCCGACCATGAGTCGTATGGAAACCGGCGCCGTGCTGTCCCGGCGCCCGGCGGTGGTCGGCGGGCTCCTCCTCATCCTGATGCTGCTGACCGGACTTGGGTGGGCGGTGTCCTCGCCGGTGGAGTCGTCTCCCGACGACAACTATCACCTGGGCAGCATCTGGTGCCCACGTCCGGCGGGTGAATCCTGCCAGACCAGCGTTGTCGACGGCGATCCGGTGGTCCGGGTTCCGATCGCGGTGGCGGATGAGTCAATGAGGTGCTACGTCCTGCAATCGAATAAGTCGGCGGGATGCGCGCTTGGGTACGACGATTCTCATATGGTGTGGTCCAAGCGCTTCGACAATGGCGCCTACCCGATTGGCTACTACCACTTCCATCACCTCCTCGTCGGCAAGGATGTGCAGACCTCGGTCCTGGTGATGCGCGGCGTCAATGTGCTCATCGCCGTGGCGCTTCTGGGAACCATCGGCTTCTGTGCGCCGCGGCAGCTGAGGCGGCCATTCATCGGTGCGATTGTCGCCTCGTGGGTCCCCATGGGGGTCTACTTCATCGCTTCCAACAATCCCAGCTCGTGGGCCGTCTCCGGGTTGATGGCGTACTCCGCGGCAACATTTATGGCCCCGCAGCAGAACGGGCGTCGTCGTATTGCCCTCGTGATCTGCGCGGTGATCGGCGCCGTGATGTGCTTGACGTCGAGATATGACGCCGCCTTCTTCCTCCTTGTCGTCGGCCTTGCCCTGCTCTTCGCGGTGCCGTGGAAACGAGGGGGATGGATCGGGCTGAGTGCCCTCGCCGGAGTGGCCCTCCTCGGGTTCGGCACCTTTATGGCCTCGTCCCAGGTGTCGAAGGTCGCATACTTCCTGCGGGTTTTCGAGGCGTCTGATCCTGCAAAATCTGCCGATAAGCAGCCGTTCTTCGAGAAGCTCCTCGTTGGGCTGGAGACTGCTCCGAAGTATCTCGGCGGATTCTGGGGTCACACATGGACCCCGGGGTGGCATGATGTTCCTCTGGGGGCTCGCGCCCCCTATGTGCTCACCATTATGGCGGCCGGTGCTTTCGTGGCCGTCGGCTTGCGCCGTGGCGGTTGGCGGAAGTGGACCGCTCTGGCGATCATCGTGGGGTCGATGGTCCTTCTTCCGGCGTTGTTCTACGCCAACGGCGCCATGGACACCATCGAGCTCTATCAGGCCCGGTACATCTTCCCGCTGCTGGCGCCCACCTTCTTCCTCATGCTGGCCGTCGATCAGGATGAGGGGGCGTGGTTCACAGTTCCGCAGGCCGTCTGGGTCACCGTCTTCATATCGCTGTGCCAGACAATCACCCTGCATACGCTGCTGCTGCGATTCGTGCAGGGTGCCCAGGAACGGTGGGAACTCGACCTCAACAAGCATATCGAGTGGTGGTGGAGTGCACCGGTCTCACCCATGATGGTCTGGTTCCTCACGACCTGCTTTGCCACTGCGGCACTGGGAACCGCCATCGCAATGCTGACGCGCACGGCCGAGAAGTACCAGGCGCCCCAGGATTCGTAAGCACTGTGGGCGGGCGGCGCGGAGTGGCGCCACCCGCCCACACGTTATGAGGCAGGAACGGAGCAGGCCGGAGGTCTCCGGCCAGGATCCTCAGGACTGCTGGTTCTCCAGCAGACCCAGGAGGTAGGCGCCGTACCCGGACTTCACCAGGGGCTCGGCGCGCCGGCGCAGGCCCTCGTCGTCGATGAAGCCCATGCGCCAGGCGACCTCCTCCGGAGCGCCGATGTTGAGGCCCTGACGGTGCTGGACGGTGCGGATGAAGCTGGTGGCGTCGGCCAGGGAGTCGAAGGTGCCGGTGTCGAGCCAGGCGGTGCCGCGGGGCAGGACCTCCACGGTCAGCCGACCGGCCTCCAGGTAGGTGCGGTTGACGTCGGTGATCTCGTACTCGCCGCGGGCGGAGGGCTGGAGGTTCTTGGCGATCTCGACGACGTCGTTGTCATAGAAGTACAGGCCGGGCACGGCGTAGTTGGAGCGGGGCTGGGCCGGCTTCTCCTCGATGGAGATGGCCTTGAAGCTCTCGTCGAACTCGACCACGCCGTAGGCCGTGGGGTCGGCGACCTGGTAGGCGTAGACGACGCCGCCGTCGGGGCTGGTGTGACGGCGCAGCTGGGTGCCCATGCCGGGACCGTAGAAGATGTTGTCGCCCAGGACCAGGGCTGCGCTGTCGTCACCGATGAAGTCGGCGCCCAGGACGAAGGCCTGAGCCAGGCCGTTGGGCTCCTGCTGAACCGTGTAGGACAGGTTGACGCCGAGCTGGGAGCCGTCGCCCAGGAGACGGTGGAAGGAGGGGGCGTCGTGGGGGGTGGTGATGACCAGAACGTCCTGGATCCCGGCGAGCATGAGGGTGCTCAGCGGGTAGTAGATCATCGGCTTGTCGTAGACGGGCACCAGCTGCTTGGAGGTCCCCAGGGTGATCGGGTTGAGTCGCGTGCCGGAGCCTCCGGCCAGAATGATTCCTCGCATGCTCCAAGCATGACCTATTGAGGCCCTCGATGGCGCCAGGATCGGGCGGATCGGGAGCTCATGTTCGTGTTTCCCGGCACGTTCCGCCCCTGGTGGCCTCGTCCTTCGGGGTGTCGACGGGCCGCACCGATAGACTCGGGCAATGGCGCCTGACGGATACGGGGCGCTGAGACCAAGACCTGTGCGCACAGAAGGGGCCATCAATGGGGCAGATCGAGCTGGGCAAGCCGCTTGCCGTCGAGGAGACGCCGATTCCGGGATTCCTGCGGATCGACCTGACTGTTCACGGGGACAACCGCGGCTGGTTCAAGGAGAACTGGCAGAGGGAGAAGATGCTGGCCCTGGGGCTGCCGGACTTCGGGCCGGTGCAGAACAACATCTCCTTCAACAACGAGGTCGGGGTCACCCGGGGCATCCACGCCGAGCCCTGGGACAAGTTCGTCTCGGTGGCCACCGGCCGCGTCTTCGGCGCCTGGGTGGACCTGCGCGAGGGCCCGTCCTTCGGAGCCGTCTACACCTGCGAGATCGACCCGTCGGTGGCGGTGTTCGTGCCTCGGGGCGTGGGCAACTCCTATCAGACGCTGGAGCCGGGCACCGCCTACACCTACCTGGTCAACGACCACTGGTCGGCCGACGCCCGGTACACCTTCCTCAACCTGGCTGATGAGACGGTGAACGTGCCCTGGCCGATCCCGCTGAGTGAGGCGATCCTCTCCGACAAGGACAAGGCGCACCCCCGCCTGGCCGAGGTCACCCCCTTCCCGGCTCCCGGGGCCGAGGCCTAGGACGTGCCCGCGCACCGGTACGGTGAGGCGCCATGAGACGACTTGAGCCGGCGCGCCAGCGGTACGCCTGGGGGTCGACCTCCGCCATCCCCGCCCTCCTGGGCAGGGCTGACGACGGCGACCCCTGGGCCGAGGCCTGGTACGGATCCCACCCGGCCGGGCCCGCCCAGGTCACCGAGGGCGGCGTGCTGTCTGAGCTCATCGACGCCGAGCCGGAGCGCCTCCTGGGGGAGGACATCATCTGGCGCTTCGGGCGCCGGCTGCCCTTCCTCCTCAAGCTCATCGCGCCCGAGCAGCCCCTGTCCCTCCAGGTCCACCCCAGTCAGGCCCAGGCCGCCGAGGGCTACGCCCTGGAGGACGAGGCGGGCATCGCCCTGGACCACCCCTGCCGCAACTACAAGGACACGAACCACAAGCCGGAGATGGTCCTGGCCCTCACCCGCTTCCAGGCCGTCGCCGGTTTCCGGGCTCCGCGCCGCGCCGTCGAGGTCCTGGCCGGCCTGGACAGCCCCCTGGCCCGCCGGATGCGTCGCACCCTGCGCCTCAACCCCACGCGTTACGGCATCCGGCAGGTCTTCTCCGACGTCGTCTCGGCCGCCACGCGTCCCAGCCCTCAGGAGATCGACGCCCTCGTCACTGAGATCGCCGCCAGGTTCGAGGCCGGGACATCCCCGTCGCTGCGAGTGGACTCCAACGTCGTGAAGATGGCCGACACCTTCCCCGGGGACCCCGGCATCGCCGCCGCGCTCCTGCTCAACCCCGTCACCCTGCAGCCCGGTGAGGCGCTGTTCGTACCGGCGGGAAGCGTGCACGCCTACATCTCCGGTCTGGGCGTGGAGGTCATGGCCTCCTCGGACAACGTGCTGCGTGCCGGACTGAGCGCCAAGCACATTGATGTCCCCGAGATGCTGGCCTGCGTCGACTACGTGGCGGCGCCGCCGGTGCGCCCCGCCCCCGAGTACCTCTCTCGCGCCACCCGCGCCTACTACGCGCCGGTGGATGACTTCGAGCTCATGGTCACCACTGTGGTGGCCGCCGACGGGCGCCTGCCGGTCCCCGGACGGGGGCCGCGCATCCTCCTGGCCGTCGAGGGAGCCATGACCCTGGTGACCCAGGCCGACACCCAGACGCTCGCCCAGGGCGAGGCCGTGTTCGTCGGTGCCGACGAACGCAGCCTGTCCGTCGAGGGGGAGGGCACCCTCGTCCAGGCCGACGTCCCCTGACACCGGTGGGGGCGGCGGGGCTGAGCCCCGCCGACTCAGGCGGTGATGCCCTCCTGCCGGATGGCGGCCGCGGCGACGTCGTCATCCGCCTCGGGGGTCAGAACCACCGCGGTGCGCCCGGCGCGCCAGGCGACCAGCACCTCCTGGAGCATCTGGGCCGTGTCGGGGCTGCGCACCAGGACCGCACGTGAGGCGGAGCGGTTGCCGGCCCCCGTGGATGCGCCGGCCGTCTCGACCCGGGCTGCCAGCTGGGCGCGCGTCAGGGTGGTGGGCCGCTCGCCTGAGGGGACGGTGGCCGCAGTGGTGCCCGCAGCCGCAGGCGCCGCCCCCTCGGCGGCGAGGTCCCTGAGGCACACCGAATCAGCTGCGGTGCTCACCGGTGTGAAGTGGTCGGGATAGTGCATGAGGTCGGCGGCGCCGTCGAGCACGAGGGCAGGCAGCTCGCCTGGCCAGCGCAGCGCCAGCGAGGCGGGCGGGACCAGCGCCTGCGCCTCGGCCTCATCGAAGAGGCTCTCCGGGGCGAAGGCCACGCTCAGCTCGGGGAGGAGGCCGGCGGCGTGGATGTGCGCGCTGCTTCCCAGGAGCACGCTGCGCCCCGCCAGCCACGTACCGCAGGCCCAGGCGACGCTCCGCCAGTGCGGAGGGAGGCCCACATGGACTCCGTCACCGGGCGTCGACTCCGATGTGACGAATCCCGCGATCTTCGCCAGCCACATGGACAGGACGTGCCCGGTCAGCTCGACTCGTTCGTCGATTCCATAACAAACGAGCCATGGCCTGTCGGCGTCCTGAGGGCCGGGGAGCAGTGGGAGCAGGGGATCTGGCATGACCCCGATTGAAGCAGATCCTGCGGCTTTCAGGAACTTCCCTGGTGGTGTCCAGTCGGTAGGGTCATGATGTGAACGTGCGTCAGGCGTCCTGAAATCCTCAGCATTGCCGTGGGTATTTCCACTGTCAGCCAGGCAGTGGGAGCCTCTCAGGGGTTTTGTAGGAAGTCGACATATGGTTCCATCCAGATGGGGATTTTCCTTGATATGTCAAGGAATGATGTCGACGGTCACGAGAGGGTGAACTTTCCCTCGCTGGCTTGACTGGCCTTGTCTCACACGCATGTAATTCTTACTGGCAAGAAGCTCGGATCGAAGGGAGGCCGGCATGTGGAACATCCTCGGCGACGGCCCACTGAAGCACCCAGAGGAGCCTGACGCGGAGGTACTGTCGCTCCTCTTCGGTGGCGGTGACGACGTCGATGAAGGTCCTCTGGCGTGGCAGGAGCGTGCTCTGTGCGCCCAGACGGACCCTGAGGCCTTCTTCCCTGAGAAGGGTGGTTCCACACGCGAGGCCAAGCGAGTCTGTGCGACTTGCGAGGTTCGTGAGGAGTGCCTCGAGTACGCCCTCGCCAACGACGAGCGCTTCGGAATCTGGGGCGGCATGTCGGAGCGCGAGCGGCGCAAGCTCAAGCGTCGCGCAGTATGACCCCCGCCGGCTCCACACAGGGAGCCAGTCGGGTAGGAGCCCTGGCCGTCGTCGTGTCGGCCGGGGCGAGCCCGTTTCTGGCGCAGACACTGTCCGCGATCACCTCACAGACCTGCGCGCCCGACGTCGTCCTCGTCGTCGACGTCGCCTCGCGAGCCAACGGGCTGGGGGACGGGACCCCGATCGAGGAGCTCGTGGAGAGGTCGGGGCTGGACGCCGTCACCGCCGTGCGCGTCGTCAGGGCCAAGGAGGCCAAGAGCTTCGGCGACGCCGTCTCCCGGGGGCTGACCGCTTACGCCGGACTTGTCGCCGCCGGTAACCGCAAGCGCCGCAGCTCCGAGGCCCTCGACGGCGCAGAGGGCTCAGATGCCGACATCACCTCGAGCGGTCCGCGCACCTCGGTGCGGGACCTGCTGCTGTCGGGCTCGGGTCCCATCACCGGTCCCACCGGTGCGCTCTCGCCGATCACCGCCTACGAGCAGCGGCTCGTGGCCCCGACCGAGGCCACCCCGGAGATGCCGGAGCACCAGGTGTGGTTCTGGCTGCTCCATGATGACTCCGCGCCCGCTGAGGACTGCCTCGAGCGGCTGCTCACCGCTGCGACCAACGCCCGCTCCGTGGGAATCGTCGGACCCAAGCAGGTGGGCTGGGACAACCCCGAGCTGCTCCTGGAGGTCGGGCTGCGCGCCACCGCCTCGGCCCGCCGCGCCAATGACATCGTCCCCGGCGAGGTCGACCAGGGCCAGCACGATGACCGCAGTGACGTCCTGGCCGTAGGAACAGCCGGAGCCCTCATCGACCGGGCCGTGTGGGAGGAGATCGGCGGCATCGCCCCGTGGCTCGGCCCCTTCGGCGACGGCCTGGAGCTCTCGCGCGCCGCGCGCCTGGCCGGATACCGCGTCATCGTCGAACCCACTGCCGTCATCCGCCACCGACGGGCCTCCTACCAGGGGCTTCGTCGCCCCGCATCCGTCTCCCACTCCTCCGACGCGCCGCCCCGCACCGATGCCGAGGCCATCGAGGTCACCCTTCCCGAGCCCGACCCGGAGCGGTCCTTCCGGGCTCGGCGCAGCGCCCAGCTCACCAACTGGGCGGCCTTCTCCACCCGTCCCATCGGTCTGCTGCTGACCTGGTTCGTCATCCTCGGACTGATGCGGTTCGTGTGGCGCCTGGCTTCCAAGGCTCCGGCGCTCGCCCGCGACGAGCTCGGGGCGGCTCTGGCCGTGGCCGGCCGCGGCCGACGGGTCAGGGCCGCCAGACGCCGGCTCGCCCAGCACACCAAGGTGCCCGCATCCGCACTGGGGCGCCTGTACGCCACGGCGGCCGAGATCCGCGGGGTGCGCCGTGACCGCACCCGCCAGGAGCGCGAGCGTCGCGCCCGTGCGGCGGCCCCCAGTGAGCTCGAGCTGCGCGAGCTCGCCGCACTGGCCCGCAGCCGGCGCCGCACCCTGAGCGCGGTCATGATGCTGGTGCTGGCACTGAGTACCTACGGCCTGTCCCGGCTGCTGCTGACCCGCTCCATCACCGGTGGGGCCCTGCCCCTGTTCAGCGGCGGCTGGCGTCAGATGTGGGACAGCGCCTGGAGCACCTGGATCGCGACCGCGGACGGCTATCCGGGCGGCGTCACCCCATTGCTGGGCATCCTGGCCCTACCGGCGGCTCTGGGAAGACTGGTGGGTCTGGAGACCAGCGCGCTCATCAGCGCTCTGGTGCTCCTGGCCGTGCCCCTGGCAGCGGTGGGGGCATGGTTCGCCGCCGGCACGATGACCCGGAAGGTAGTGCTGCGGGCCTGGGCGGCACTTGTGTGGGCCCTGTCTCCCAGCCTCCTGCTCGCCCTGGGCCAAGGGCGCCTCGGTGCCCTCCTGGTCCACCTCGTCCTGCCCTGGGCGCTGCTGGCCCTGGCCCGCGCAGTGGGCGCCGACCGGCGGGATCTCGTCCTGTCCGGACTGGTGGGTGCCCACCTGCTCACTGACGAGGAGCGCGCTGAGCTCGACCGATTCTCCACCGAGAAGGTCACCGACCTCGCCCACCTGGATGAGGAGGCGCAGGCCGAGTCGAAGGCCGAGGACACCGAGGACACCGACGACGCCGCGGCCACCGAGGATGCTGCGGATGCAGTGCATGCAGTGGATGTTGAGGGTGATGCCGAACCCGCCCAGGACGGGGAGGCCGACACGACCCCCGCCCGGGAGGATGCCTCGGACGATGAGCATCATGACCGCGGTGAGGATGAGGCGGAGACCGGCCCTGCCGTCCGCGCCCCGGCCGCTCGCGAGCCCGAGGTCGACCTGCCCCCCACGGAGAAGTACGGCTACGGGTCGGCGACTGCTGCCGCAGTCGCAGGGTTGCTGCTGAGCGTCGTCGTCGCGGCGGTCCCGGCCACCGCCGCCGTGCTGGCAGTCATCATCCTTCTGCTGTCGGTGACCACGCGACGCGGCTTCAAGCTCGTCCTCACCCTGGTCCCCATGCTGGTCACCGCCGCCCCGGCCTGGTGGGGCGCCTGGCTCCTGGGCCACCGGGCGGGCTGGGCCGAGGGGGTCCGGCTGCTGCTGACCGACATCGGCCTGCCCGTCTCCGCGCCGGCGCCGAGCAGTCTCGACCTGCTGGTCGGCTCCCCGATGGATCTGGACGCCCTGGTCTCCTCCGGGGCCCTGAGCGTCCTGCTGCGGGTGCTGCTTGCGCTGGTCCCTGCCCTGGGCGTCATCGGGCTCTTCGTCTCCCGGCGCGTCCGGGTGGCCCGCACCGGCGTCCTCCTGGCCCTGGGCGGCCTCATCCTGGCCGGGCTCTGCCTGCGCACCCCGACCGGGCTGGGACCGGACGTTGCCGGAAGCGGCCTGGCTCCCGTCAACGGATGGTCCGGGGTCGGTCTGTCCCTGGCACTGAGCGGCTTCCTCGCAGCGGCCCTGACCGCCGGCGAGACCATCTGGGACCTGCTTGGGCAGCGGTCCAGAGGCGGCCGTCGCGCCCTGGAGCGCAGGAGCCGGAAGGATGCCGACGTGGCCTCCTCCCCGGCCGCAGACCCGACGGCGAGGCTGAAGCGATCGCGCCGCCTCAAGGCGGCCTTCACGACCGCGGCCTGCCTCGTCCTGCTCGCCCCGGTGGTGGTCGGTGGCATCTGGTCCTACCAGGCTCACCGCGCCAGTAACCCGCGGGTCCTGGCGCTGCACTCCACGCCTCAGCAGATCCCGCTCATCGCTGAGCAGTTCCAGGGCTCGGAGGCGGCCGGACGAGTTCTCAGACTCACCTCCACGCCGCAGGGGCTCCAGGCCACCATCTGGCGCGGGCCCGGCACCCAGATCAGCGACGTCTTGCCCGGAGCAGTCAACGTCGAGGCGCGCACCCGTGCCGCCGCGGCACTGGCCGACCCCGGGCTCAAGCCCGGCAAGGACGCTCCGGGGGCCAGGCCGAGCAGCGGAGCCTCAGGTCAGGCACTCGTCCTGGACGACCCCGCCGACGTCGAGCTCGCCCAGATCGTCACCCGCGCCACCGCCGGACAGGACAAGGGAGCCGCCGACGCCCTGGCGGCCCACGGCATCGCCGTCGTCGTGCTCGATCATCAGGAGGGCGACGCCGTCACCGCCGAGGCCCGCGTGGGCCTGGCCTCAACGCCGGGACTGGAGCAGCTCGCCCAGACCGCCTCGGGCAACTCCTGGAGGGTCACGTCCTCGGCTCACCCCGACTCGGCCCGCCTGAGCCTCCTGGATGCCGGAGGTGTGGTCACCCCGGTCGCCTCCACCGGTACCGGCTCAGGGACCCGCACCGAGATCCCCGCCGGAGCCGGCCCCCGCACCCTCGTCATGGTGGAGCGCTCCGACGCCGGCTGGAGCGCCACCCTCGATGGCCGGCGCCTTGAGGCCACCACGGTTCGCGCCCAGGACGGCAGCTGGAAGCAGGGCTTCACCGTCGGCTCTGAAGGCGGGGAGCTGGTGGTCACCCACACCCGCAGGTCCACGGCCGCCGCGACCTACACGATCTGGGCCGTCTGGGCCCTGACCCTGGTGGCGGCACTGCCCCTGCGACGCGGAAAGGAGATGGCCTCATGACGCAGCCCCGTCAGGACGACGCCGACAGCGAGCAGGAGTCGGAGGAGAAGTCTGAGCGCCAGCCCTCGCAGCCCGAGCCGACCAGCCCGGCCCCGCAGCAGGCCGACGGCGGCACCGCCTCCGCGGAGAAGACCGACGACGAGACCGCGGATGAGATCGCGGACGAGGCGGTGAACAAGGAGGCGGACACGCAGGCGGAGGAAGGCGATGACAGCCCCGCCGTCCGGGACCAGGGCTCAGGCAGTGCCTCCACCGACGAGGCCGCTGACGACGCCCCCCACACCGATGCCGAGGATGCCGCCGACACCGATGCCGAGGCGTCGGATGACACCGATGCTGAGACGGTGGATGAGACTGACACTCCCTCCACCAGCCCCTCCACGAAGCGGCGGAGGAGCCCCGCCAGCACCAGGCGGCACCGCCGGTCACTGGGGCAGACGGTCTCCCGCGGCGTCGGTGTCCTGACGTCCCTCGCGCTGGCCGCAGCCGTCGGAGGCGTCACCTGGTGGGGGTACACCGCACCGACCACACCGACCCCGCAGCTGCAGGCCCTGAGCCTGGCCCAGCCCGGAGGCACCACCACCTACGTCTGCCCGCACGCGCCCACCAATACATTGCGGGGCACCGACGTGGGCGCCATGGAGTCCTCCACCGCCATCGTCCCGGCCAAGGGGGACGGGGCCGCCAAGTCGGCCACCTATGCCGGTCGGAGCATCCCCACCGACACAGCCACCTCCATGAGTACCGCCGAGGGCGGCATCCTCACCCTCGCTCCCGCGGACGGCCGGGTGGCCAACGCCGTCGGGGCGGTGACGACTCTGACCAAGAGCGGTGACCTGCGGGGGCTCACCGCCGCCCCCTGCACCCAGCCGTCCGCCATGTCCTGGATCGTGGGCGGCTCCATTGCGGCGGGCTCCTCGGCCGAGCTGCGACTGGTCAACCCTGGTGTCACCCCCGCCACCGCGAAGGTCACCCTCTACGGTTCCATCGGCCGGCTCAGCCTGCCCAGCAACGGGGAGATCACCGTGCCCGCGGGCGGCTCCTCCTCCCTGGCCCTGGAGACGAAGGGCAGCCAGGACCCGCGCATCGCCGTATCCGTCGAGGCCGACGGCGGCTCCGTGGTGCCCACCCTCGTCACCGAGTCCCTCGACGGGGAGACCCCCGCCGGCACCGACGTCATCACCCCGGGAGCCGCCCCGGCCACCGACCTCGTGATCCCCGGCGTGGAGATCACCGAGCCGGCCGCACAGGGTGAGGTGCCCGACGCCAAGACCGGTGCGGACTCCTCCGACACCCCGGCCGTGCGCATCGTCAACCCCGGTGCCGCCCCGGCGACCGTGTCGGTGACCATGCTCGGCAAGGACGGTGCCCGCCCGCTGAGCGGGGCGCAGTCCGTGACCATCGACGCCGGCTCCGTCTTCGACATCCAGCTGGCCGGCGTGCCCGCGGGCACCTACGGGGTGCAGGTCACCTCCAACACGCCAGTGGGAGCCGCTGTCCGCATGGTGCGCAGCGGCGGCGAGTACCCCGCGCGCTCCAAGGCCCTCGTCCACGACCAGGCCTGGGCGCAGGCCGCGCTGCCCGGTGCCGCGGACTCCGGCCTGCTGGCGGTGCCGCGCGCGGCCTCCCTGAGCTCGGCGGTCACCGTGGCCAACAGCGGTGAGACCACCTCGGTGACCCTGTCCTCCCTCGACGGCTCCTGGAAGCAGGACGTCAAGGTCGCCAAGGGCAGTTCCAGCGTCGTGGAGGTGCCGGCCAAGGTCTCCGCCGTCCGCCTGAACGCGGCCGGTCGGAAGGGCTCATCGGGGACCTCGCACACCCCCAGTGGCCTGGCCGCCGCAACCATCGTGACCGCGCAGGCCGGTGGGGACCTGGCCGGCACGCTCATCTCCACCGTGCCGGCTCAGCCCGACGCCACCGTTCAGGCCCAGCGCCGCATCCTGCTGGACTGACGACACCGGGCCCCGGGCGGGGGAGTCCGTCTCACAGGGCCGAGCCGGGATCGATCTCCTCGGGGCGGCGTCCCAGCATGAGGGCCACCTGCTCGACGACGACACGGTGCACCAGGTCGGCCAGCTCGGCATCGTTCGTGGCCCGGGAGGCCACCGGCCGGCGGTAGATGACGACGCGCGCCGGCAGTCCCGCACGGGGCTCAGCGGTGAAGCCGCGTCCCAGCACCACCGAACGCTCCCAGGGCGCCGGATCCGAGGGCGGGACCTCCTCGACGGCGAACTGGATCTGATCCACCGACGGCCAGCGTCTGGCCAGGTTCTGGGCCGCGTCCACGACGAGCTCGTCGAAGCGCTCGGCGCGGGTGCGCCAGGCCGGAAGGTGCGGCGGCAGGAGTGGACCGCGCAGCCCGCGGCCGTGGCGGTCACGACGACTGCTCGGGCGTCGCCCCGGTGCCGCGGCGGAGCGCGGGGGGATCCGCCCGGGCGAGAAGGGGAACAGGTCGGTCACATCGGCCAGCCTAGGCGGCGTGTGGATGACCGGCGGGCAACGGCACGGTAACCTGCGAGCGTGAGAAGAGTCCGACACTGCCGCAAGCCCGGCTGCGAGCGCCCAGCCGTGGCCACCCTGACTTCCGTCTACGCGGACTCCACCATCGTGCTGGGGCCACTGGCCACCGAGGCCCAGCCCGAGGCCTATGACCTGTGCGACAAGCACGTCTCCTCCTTCACGGCCCCCCGCGGCTGGCAGATCATCCGCCTGGCCACCGAGTTCGAGCCGGCACCCCCCAGTGAGGACGACCTCCTGGCCCTGGCCGACGCAGTGCGCGAGGCCTCCCGCGCCCCACGCCCGGTCGCCTCGCCGGCCGAGCACCGACCCCGCCCCGGCGGGATCATGCCGGCCTCCCTGACGGCCCCGCTGCCGCCCCCGCCGGAGATCGCCGAGGACGAGATCCTGCGGCGCGGGCACCTGCGGGTCCTGCGCGGACAGAAGGGGGACGCATGAGCCGGTCAGACGTTCCCGTGCCTGAGCAGCGAGCGGTCCTCCCCTCCGGACTGAGGTCCGCCCTGCGCTGCCCGCTCAGCGGCGAGGAGCTCGTTGACGGCCTCGACGAGGCCGGTCGCCCCGCACTCGTCTCCCGGGGCACGGGCCTGGCCTACCCGGTGCGCGACGGCGTTCCGATCCTCCTGGTTCACGAGACATCACGCGTGCCCGCTCCCGGTCCCGACCCTCAGGGCTGAGACGCCGCGCCCCCGCTGCGACCCGGGTGGCCCACCGTGGGGCCGAGCCCGGGGTGGTTCAACGCCGTCGGGTCTCTCCGCCCACCCCATAGGGCGGGCGGGCCATGTCCCGCAGCACGTCCTCCTCCAGCCGGCGGTCGCGGCTCTCCAGGACCAGCTCACGGTTACGGCGCTCGGTGAGAACCGCGGCAAGGAACCGTTCGGGGTGAGTGCCGGCGGGAGGTGGGGGAGAGACGTATTCCTGGACCTGAGAAGCCAGCTCGAGTCCCAGCTGGTGGCGGGAGGAGGGCACGAGGGAGGAGGCGCGCTGCAGGAAGGTGCGCGCCGTCAGGCTCAGGTTCCCGGGCAGGGCGCGCAGGTCCGTGCCCGCCGCCCACTGAGCCAGCTCGGGGGGCATCAGCAGCGGTGGCGCCATGTGGGAGCGGTGATGCTCTCGAACCACGTAGGTGCCGGCCAGCATGTCCCCGAACCGCTTCCCCCGCTTGGAGACGATGCTGGCGCACAGGGCCGGCACGGCCCAGGTGCCCCAGATCTCGACGACGGCCAGCAGCGTGCGCACCAGGCAGTGGCGCAGCCTGACGGTACCGCCGTCGTCGCGTACCACCCGGGCCCCGGTCACCATGCGGCCCAGGCTCCGGCCCCCGCTGAGGAGCTCGACGAGCAGAGGGATGACGACCATCCAGGCGAGGAGGGCCAGGGACAGCATCGCCCGGGTCAACGCGAGATTCTCTTGGAACTCCGAGCCCGTGGAGATGGCCAGCACCATCACCACGACCACGGATAGTCCTGCCCCCAGGGCATAGACGGTGTAGTCGATGAGTCCCGAGGTGATGCGATTGGCGACCGTCGCCGGGGTGATCTCCAGGGCGACCGCCTCCCCGGTGATGAGCAGCTCGGGCTCGATCATCCGCTCGGAGGATGTGGGGGATGCGGCCGTCATGACAGACTCCTTGCGTGGATCTTGATGCTTTCTCCGCGGCGCACCGCGATCAGTGGGAACGTCTCGATGTGCTCGTGGGGCGCGGCCACCTCAGCGGGGCTGAGACCGATGAGCTCGTGGCTCTCTACCGCACCTGCGCCCGTCATCTGTCGCGGGTGCGCTCGGCCGCGCCGGATCCGCAGCTCATCGCCGAGCTGTCCTCCCGAGTGGCCGCGGCTCGCGGCCGCCTGACCGGAACACGGGAGGTGAGGAGCCGTTCGGTGCGCCGCTTCATTCTCCAGTCCGTGCCGGCGGCCCTGTACCGCATCCGGTGGTGGACCTGCGGGGTCATGGTTGCCGAGATCGCCTTGGCGCTGGTGGTGGGGGCGTGGACCCTGCGCAGCCCGGAGGCCATGGCCGCTCTGGGCAGCCCCGAGAAGCTGGACACCTACGCCCATGAGGCCTTCGAGTCCTACTACTCCACGTACTCCGCCCCCGACTTCGCCGCTGCGGTGTGGACGAATAACGCCCGCATCGCAGCGATCTGCGTGGCCGGAGGGATCACGGGGTTCCTGCCGCTCTACATGCTGTACCAGAACGCCGTCGGCGTGGGACAGGCCGGGGCGATCATGGCCGACCACGACATGTTCGGCGTGTTCCTCTCGCTCATCTCGCCGCACGGCCTGCTGGAGCTGACCTGCATCTTCATCGCCGGCGCGGCCGGACTCAAGCTCTTCTGGACCATGCTGGTCCCCGGCCGGCGCAGCCGCACGGCCGCGTTGGCCGCTGAGGGGCGGGCCCTCATCACGGTGGCCGTGGGCCTGACCGTCGCCCTGGCCGTCGCCGGACTCATTGAGGCCTTCGTGACTCCGGCCCCCATCCCCTGGTTGGTCAAGATCGCCATCGGAGCCGGTGCGTTGGCACTGCTGTGGGCCTACACCCTCATCCTGGGCCGCTCCGCTGTCGCCGCAGGGTCCACGGGTGACCTCGAGGAGGACGAGGCCGGCTACGTCCAGCCCGAGGCCGGCTGAACCGGGCGTCGTCGCAGTGCGCCTCATAGACGCCCCGCGGCCTTGAGGTCCAGGTAGCAGTCAGCCAGTGCCGGAGCAAGCCCCTGGTCGGGTGCCTCCACGACCTCCACCCCGCCGTGACTCAGGCGGCGGCGCACGGCGTGCATCTCCACCAGGTCCTTCTCCGCGGAGGCGGCCACGTACACCGAGTCGGTGTCGTCACGCGTCGACCTGAGCTCCTCCAGCTCGGGGTCCAGGGCCGAGGCGAGAACAACCGTGTGCTCCCGGGCCAGAGCCGCCAGCGTCCGAATCATCGTCGCGTCCCCGGCGCTGCCGTCCAGGGCGGAGATGACCACCACCAGTGCGCGCTGCGAGAGCGTGGTGCGCACCAGAGAGGCCACGAGGGTCCAGTCAAGCTCGGTCAGGCGCGGCTCCACATCGGTCAGGTGCTCGGCCAGCTCGGTCATGAGCACCGGTCCGGCGCTGCCCCGCACCTGTGCGCGCACGGCGTCGTCCATGGCCAGGACGTCGACCCGGTCGCCGGCGCGGGAGGCCAGGGCCGCCAGCAGCAGGGTGGCCTCGATCTGGGCGTCGAGCCTGGGGGCGTCCCCCAGCCGGGCGGCGGACAGTCGACCCGAGTCAATGATGATGAGAACCCTCCGATCGCGCTCTGGGCGCCAGGTGCGTACCAGCACCTCGCCCCGGCGGGCAGTGGAGCGCCAGTCGATGGAGCGCACGTCGTCTCCGACGACGTACTCGCGCAGGGAGTCGAACTCGGTCCCCTCCCCGCGCACCATGACGGCGCTGCGTCCGTCCATCTCCCGCAGCCGGGCCAGGCGCGAGTGCAGGTGGCGGCGCGAGCGGAAGGCCGGCAGGACCCGGACGGAGGCAGGGACGTCCAATGACGCCTGCCGCCCCGCGATGCCCAGGGGACCCATCACCCTGACAGTCAGTGGCCCCGCCTGGCGCTCCCCCCGGCGTTGGGGCGTGAGCACCGTGGAATGACGACGGCGCTGTGCCGGGGGGATTGTCATCGCCCCGCGATCGTGGGTCGCCCCGGCGCTGGGGGGCCAGGCATCGCGCAGCAAGAGGCGGGCCGTGCGCCGACCGGTGTTGGTGAGCGTCAGTGTCGCAGTGATCGATTCGCCCAGCCGCACGCCGTGGCTCACGGAGCGCGAGGCCCGCAGCACTGCGGGCGAGGGGGCGCTCACCACGTCGATCACGACGAGGACCATGACCACGCCGGCCCAGGCCAGCACGGTGGCCGGGCGCGGCGCGATGAGGACCAGGGCGATCCCCGCAAGCATCGCCCATACGGCGCGCATCGTCAGGAACATGCCACTCCTGTCGTGAGTCGGTCAGCTGATCGGTTCTGTGCTCGTGGTCTTCGGCGGCCGATGCCTCAGCGCGGGACCGGCACGGTTCGCAGCACGGCCTCGATGACGGACTGAGGGGTGATGCCCTCCATCTCGGCCTCGGCGTGCAGCTTGATGCGATGGCGCAGAGCCGGCAGCGCCAGTGCCTTGATGTCATCGGGAGTGACGAAGGACCTGCCGGCGAGCCAGGCCCAGGCCCGTGACGCGGCCAGGAGCGCCGTGGCCCCACGCGGTGAGACCCCCAGGGCCACCGAGGGCATGGAGCGGGTGGCGCGCACGAGATCCACCGCGTAGGCCAGCACCTCCGGCGTGACTCCGACCGTGCTCACCTGGGCCCGGGCCTGAGCCAGCTCCTGGACCCCGGCGACAGCCTGTAGACCCGCCGAGAGCAGGTCGCGCGGATCAAATCCCGAGGTGTGGCGGGAGAGCACCTCGATCTCCTGAGCCCGCTCGGGCAGGGGAAGCACCAGCTTGAGCAGGAAACGGTCCAGCTGGGCCTCGGGCAGCGGGTAGGTCCCCTCGTACTCCACCGGGTTCTGGGTGGCGATCACCATGAACGGATCCGGCAGGGCCCGGGGCTCGCCATCGATGGAGACCTGACGCTCCTCCATGGCCTCCAGCAGCGCCGACTGCGTCTTGGGCGGGGTGCGGTTGATCTCGTCGGCCAGCAGGAGGTTGGTGAAGACGGGACCGGCCCGGAAGGAGAACTGGGCGCTGCGGGAGTCGTAGATGAGTGAGCCGGTGACGTCCCCGGGCATGAGGTCGGGGGTGAACTGGATGCGTTTGGTCTCCAGATCCAGCGCGGTGGCCAGCGACCGCACCAGGAGGGTCTTGGCCACGCCGGGAACCCCCTCGAGCAGGACGTGCCCGCCGGCGAGCAGGGCGATGACCAGCCCGGTCACCGCGGCCTCCTGACCGACGACGGCCTTGCCCACCTCACTGCGCACGGCCACCAGGCGCCTGCGCGGGTCGGAGCCGGCCTCCCCGTGGGAGGAGGACGAGGAGACCTGGGTGGCGCCGTGGGTCCCCGAGGCGTCCGGGCCCTCAGGGGCCTGGGGATGGGGGGCACTGGTATCCGCCTCGCCTGCGATGCCTGGGGCGCGGGTGGGGTCGGTGCTGTCCGTGCTCATGTGGAGTGAACCTCGCTCTCGAGTTGGTCGAGCTGAACTGCCAGGGTGGCCAGGGCACTGTCGCTGGATGGGGGCGGACCGTAGAGAAGAGAGTCCACCGTGCCCGGGGCAACGCCGGAGGCCAGGGAGACGGCGGTGATGACGTCACGGCGCGAGGTCCCGGGGGGCAGGCCCAGAGTGGCGCCCAGGCGCAGCGCGGCACCCGAGCGCAGGGCTTGAGCCGCCCGGGGCCGGTCCGAGCCCTGACGGTAGAGCCGCCCGCGGGCCACCGTGGTCTCGGTGGAGCGCACGATGACGGGCAGGTCCTCGCTCACGATGCCGCCGAAGCGACGACCCTGAACGATCGCCAGCACGCCGGCGGTGACAAGGAGCTGGAAGATGAGGACCGGAAGCCAGGGGGGAGTGGAGGGGGAGTTCCACACGGAGGGGGACTCCATGTGCTCCGCGTCCAACCACAGCACGCGGCTGTGGTGGCCCAGCGCGCGTACTCCCAAGGCCGCGTGCCCCTCCTGGGCCAGGTGTGCGTTGGTCACTGGTGCGGGATCAGGCAGGACTCGCAACGTGGCACCGCTGGGCAGGGAGTCGGTGGCATAGGCGTAACGGTCCTCGCCCACCGGGAAGCAGCCGACGGCGTCGCCATCACCCTGCAGGGATACGGAGGCGCGCGTGCCGGCAAGGCCCCGGGCGGCCTGGGCGTCGGCGTCGTCGCACTGCGGCGCCAGGGTGGAGGAATCCGCCGCCGCGGTGCCCTTGGCGGTCATGCCCGTCAGCCCCGCCATAGCGTCGCTGCCGCCCTTGGCGCCGATGACAACGACGTCGCCGCCCGCCTCGGCCAGGGCTCGCCTGTCCTGGTCGCTGAGCCGGTCGGCGTTGACCACGGCGATGGTCGCGCCCTGGCGGCTGGCGTCCACGGCCTCGGAGAGGCTGCCCGCCTTGCTCACGGAGATCCCCTCGTGGCGCAGCAGCTCGGCGAGCGCCATGGTTCCCCGGTCCTTGGGGTTGTCGATGGCCAGGGGCGTGGTGGAGGTGACGGTCCGAGTCCATACAGTCACCAGGACGGGGATGAGCATGAGGGCCACCGCGATGACACCCGGGCGCCACCGGCGCCAGCGCCGGGACCAGTGTGGTGCCGTCCCCCGGGCCTGGGAGGCCTCGGCCGGGGAGGGCGGGGGAGCGGAGGGCTGCGACGTCGTCGTGGAGCTGCTCATGCCGGTGTCCCGGGGGCCTGGGCCGAGGCGCCGACGAGGGCGCGTCCGGAGGGGAGGGAGACCCTGGCCATCTGATCGGCGAGCTCGCGCATCTGCTGGTCCTGGGTGCTGGTGGAGACAACTCGACCGTAGAGGACGGCATCGAACAGGTGGGCGGCCTCGTACAGCGGGGACACCACCCGGTGCTCACCGAGGGCCCGGTGGGTGAGCGTGGCCGCCTCCAGCGCCGTCATGCCCGGGTACTCGTCGATGATCCCGCGTTCGTCGAGGGAACGGATGATGGCGCGGAAGCGTTCGACGACGGCGGTGGCGAAATCGGCCTGTACGGCCGCAGCGTCCGCGGCTCGGGTCAGGGTGTCGGCATCGCGGTCGTCGGTGAGCACCGACAACGGGGGCGGCGTCACCACTCGGCGTGCCGAGGAGAGCCTGGTCAGCAGGAGGATCAGCAGCGCGATGCCGGCGGCGACGACGAGGACCACGATGAGCGTCGACACCCAGGGAGGAGCCCCGGGGACCATGCCGTCGGCATCGAAGAGCCCCCTGATCCAGCTCCAGAGCCGGTCCCACAGATCGTGATGATCGTGGTAGATCGGTCGGGAGAGCTCCCTGCCCGCGGCGCGCCGTGCCTCGTCGGCGTCGGGGGTCGCCGGGGCCTGCGCGCTGATCGTCCTGAGAGGTATCACGACCGGCTCATACCCCGGCGGCGCGACGCAGCTCGACGTCCAGGCCCTCGGAGCGCATCCGCAGGTCGGTGTACATGAGCGCGACCACGGCGGAGTCGAAGGGCTGGATCGCGGCCTGGATGAGGCTGTTGAGCAGCGTCGATGCCACCAAGATCGCGATGGTCATGTTCGGGGCGGCGTAGACGAGCCCCTGCATGACGATGGACACGCCCTGAGACACGATCTGGACGGCGACGAAGACGAGGATGAAGGAGAGTAGGCGGATGCCGACGATCCGCCAGAAGTAGCCCCGTGTGAGGGTCCAGGAGCGGGAGATCCCCTCAAGGACGCCGATGTTCTCCAGGACCAGTGCCGCCGGTGCCAGGGACAGCTTGCATATCAGGGCGAAGGTCAACAGCCCGAGCACGGCGATCACCGCCAGAATCGCCAGGATGGCGAGGATGATGGTCCCGGCGGAGTCCTCATCGGCCCCGTAGGCGATGATGTTCCCCAGGAGGGCCCAGCCGATGCCGACGGCGACTGCGGCGAAGACGGCGGTGATGACGGCGAGGATGAGCTCGATGAGGAGCGTCTGGCCGATGAGCGCCCACATTCTCGGCCGGGTGCGCCGCCACACGTCGCTCAAGGACGCCTTACGGCCAAGAATGGTGCGTGAGACGGTCACGATGATCAGGCCGATGATGATCGAGGTGGCCATCATGCTCAGCACGCCGGTCACGCCGAGCTGGATGAGCAGACCCACCAACGATGACCCGATGCTGTCCAGGTCGGTCTCTGAGAACTCAACCTTTCCGGATGTCAGGTCCGTCAGGCCGAGCCGGGACATGAACAGGGCGACGCTCCCGGCGGACAAGAGTCCTGTAATGCCCATCACTACCAGTGAGGGTATGAACATCGCCTTGGGGTTGGCGCGCAGGGACTCGAAGGCTCCCCCGAGGATCTCCCCGATGGACAGTGGCCGTAGCGGAATGATCGAGGGCTTGGGGGCCAGGACTGACGTGTAGCCGCCGTAGCCCGGGTATCCAGGGGCACCAGGGGCTCCGGGGTACCCGGGGTCTCCCGAGGTGCTGGGGTAGGGAGTGTTGCCGGGGCCCGAGGAGCCTGGGTAGCCCGGCTGACCCACCGGTGGCGTCTGGTAGCCGCCGTAGCCGGGGTACTGGGGTCCCGCTGCTGAGCCCGGAGCCGGGTAGGGGGGAGCTCCTGTGAAGGCGCCGGCGTCGGGGGCCTGCCATCCGTCCTGATCGCCTCCGACGAAGTCGCTGCCGGAGGTGCCGTGAGCCTCGCGGTCCGGCTCTCCGCTCGGACCGCTGCCGTCAGGGGGGAAGTCGGTACTCATAAGCCCATGCTGTCATGTCCGGCCGTCATCTGGCCCTCCCCCTGGAGGAGGAAATCGTGCCCCTGGAGCTCCGCGTGTGCCCTGAGCCAGGTTCAGGGGGCACAGCGAAGATCACGGTTCGGCCGCAATAATCCCGGTTTCTGGGCGCGCTGACGCCGGTTTTTCCCGTAACTGAGGGGATTCTCTTAATTTCCTGGGGAAAGTGTGGGCGCCACCTCGGTGGTCCGGGTGTCCCTCGGGTCCTGGGGCTCATGCCAAGATACGGGCTATGAGCACGCGCATTCTGGTCGTCGACGACGATGCATCCCTGGCCGAGATGATCGGCATCATGCTGGAGTCGGAGAGCTACACGCCCACACTTTGTCATGACGGGGCCAAGGCCCTGGACGCCTTCCACGAGGTCAACCCCGATCTGGTCCTGCTCGACCTCATGCTTCCCGGGCTCGACGGCGTCGAGATCTGCCGGCTCATCCGCTCCGAGTCCGACGTGCCGATCATCATGCTGACCGCGCGCACCGACACCCAGGACGTCGTCGCCGGTCTTGAGGCCGGTGCGGACGACTATGTGACCAAGCCCTTCAAGTCCAAGGAGCTGCTGGCCCGTGTCTCCACCCGCCTGCGTCGCACCAACCCCGGTGCGGCCGAGCACGTGCGTGCCGGGGACCTCGACATCGACGTCGCCGGTCACCAGGTCAAGCGCGGCGAGTCGGTCATCTCCCTGACGCCGCTGGAGTTCGAGCTGCTGGTGACTCTGGCCCGGTCGCCGTGGAAGGTTTTCACCCGTGAGGAGCTCCTCAGCCAGGTGTGGGGTTACCAGCACCCGGCCGACACCCGACTGGTCAATGTTCACGTTCAGCGCCTGCGGGCCAAGATCGAGAAGGACCCCGAGCGTCCCTCGATCGTGGTGACGGTGCGCGGTGTCGGCTACAGGGTCGGCGAATCCGCGTGAGCGACGGCGCATCGGGCGCCATACAATGAACCCGATGCGTAATTCAGGGGGCACGTCGATGGGGTCATCGGTGGGCACCGCGGAGGAGCGGCTGGTTCGGCGTCTGCCTCTGCCGGGGCTGCTGCGCCGCAGCCTCGAGGTGCGCATGGTGTGCACCGCCACCGTCATTGGTCTGCTTCTCATTGTGCTGCTGCTGACCTTCGTGACCGACCGGATCCGCTCCGAGGTGTTCGCCGATCAGCGTGACGTCATCCTCGCCGATGCCGCGTTGCGCGCCAGCGTCGCTCAGGCCGAGTTCGACTCGACCACGGCAGTCACTGTCGACGAGGTCTCGGCCGCCGCCGAGCGGCAGGTCAACGGCGCCAAGGACTCGATCTCCTCCTCCGGGGGAGTGGGGGTCCTCATGCTGCGCAACGAGGAGGAGACCTCGACGACGGTCGTCAACGACCTGGAGACCGACACCCGTCTGCGCTCCCTCATCACCCCTGAGATGACCCGGGCCCTCGATGAGGGCGGGGCGCGCGCCCAGTACTGGCAGTCGGTGGCGGTTCCCAACGATGAGGGGGGCACGGATCCGGGGCTCATCGTGGGGACCCGGGTGAGCCTGCCCCTGGCAGGGGAGTACGACCTCTACCTCGTCTACAGCCTGGCCAGCGAGCAGCGCATCGTCTCCCTGGCCTCGCGCAACATCACCATTGGGGGGCTGGGCTTCCTGGCCATCCTCATCGTCGTGGTGTGGGCCTTCACCAGGTGGGTGCTCAGCCCCGTGCGGCACACCGCCCGGGCCGCTGAGCGGCTGGCCTCCGGTCTGCTGGCCGAGCGGTTGAGCATCCAGGGGGAGGACGAGATATCCACCCTGGCCAGATCCTTCAACCACATGGCGACCTCGCTGGAGGATCAGATCGAGCGCTTGGAGTCCCTGTCCAAGGTGCAGCGCCTCTTCGTCTCCGACGTCTCCCACGAGCTGCGCACCCCGCTGGCCTCGATCCGCCTGGCCACGGAGCAGATCCAGGACGCGCGCGAGGAGATCTCCGATCCCTTCGCCCTGCGCAGCATCCAGGTCCTGTCCAGCTCGGTGGACCGCTTCGAGACCATGCTCACCGACCTGCTGGACATCTCCCGCATCGACTCCGGGAACGTCAAGCTCCGGCTGGAGGAGATCGACCTCGCCCAGGTGGTCGACACCGTCATCGAGACCACCCAGTTCCACTTCGACGCCACCGGTACCGAGCTGCGCCTCCACCTCCCCGAGGAGCCGGCCACCGCGGAGATCGACGTCACCAGGGTCGAGCGCATCATCCGCAACCTCGTGGTCAACGCGCTCGAGCACGGTGAGGGCAAGCCGATGGACGTCACCGTCGCCGTGGATGCCGATGCGGTGGCGGTGCGGGTGCGCGACCACGGCATCGGCATGAGCCCCGACGTCGTCACCAAGGTCTTCGACCGCTTCTACCGCGCCGACCCCTCGCGCAAGCGCAGCCTTGGAGGCACCGGACTGGGGCTGTCCATCGCCATGGAGGATGCCCGTCTGCACGGCGGCCGCCTCTCGGCCTGGGGGTGGCCGGCCGACGGCTCCTCCTTCCTGCTGGTCCTGCCCCGCACCCAGGGGGCCGACGGCGGTCCCGGCCGGCTCCGCGGCCCCGGCCCCCTCGAGCTCGTCCCGCAGGACGCGCCCGCGGTGGCCCGCGCCGGCATCCCCATCGACGAGGAGTCCTCCTTCTCCCCGGTCGGCCCCCTGGGGCCCGCTCCCGCCACCCGCCGGGCCCGCCAGAGCGTCGTCCTGGGCGACATCCCCCTGGCCGGGGAGAGCCACGACGCGGTCACCGAGGACGTCGGTCGAGTCGTCGTCGTCCTTCCCGGTCAGGAGCCCGCCACCCGCACACCCGAGGAGACCGAGGAAGAGGGGTGGCGCCGATGACGCAGCCGATGAACCGCGACGCGCCCACTGAGCCCACCAGGATCCTCGGAACGGCTCCGGCCGGATTGTCGCGACGCGGCGCGCTGGGGCTGCTCTCGGCCACGGCCGCCGGAGTGCTGGCCGGCTGCACGGCGCTTCCGAGCTCCAGCCGCGTCACCCGCTCCGGGGTGGCCGCCTCCGACACCAACGCCCTCATCGAGACCGCTCCCGGACCAGGTGAGGGGGACTCGGCCGAGGACATCGTCAACGGTTTCCTGCGCGCCACCATCGCGGGGTTCTCCGACGACTTCGCCACCGCCAAGCAGTTCCTCAGCGATCACGCCGTCGCGCAGTGGAAGCCCCTGGAGACGGTGAGTGCCTACAGTGGGTCGACCGAGCCGCAGGTCTCGGTGGCGGCCAACGGCTCCTTCACGGTGACCTCCGGGCAGGTGGGGGTGCTCAGCTCCCTAGGTGTCTTCACCCCCGCCCCGGAGGGGAGCACCTATACCGGCGAGTTCTCCCTGGCCACCAACTCCACCGGCCAGTGGCGCATCGTCGGCCTGCCTCACGGCATCCTGCTGCCCTTATCCCGACTCATGCAGAACTTCGCGGTCAGCTCCCTGGCCTTCCTGTCCCGGGACCGGTCCAGGTTCGTCCCCGAGCTGCGCTGGTACCCGCGCAGCTCGCAGGCCGACTCCCTGGTCTCCGGGCTGCTGGCCGGGCCCTCGGACTGGCTTGCGAAGGGGGCCTCCAGCCTCATCCCGCGCAACGCCGAGCGGGCGGGGCGGGGGGTCGTCGTCGAGGGCGGTACCGCCACCGTCCACCTGAGCGCGGACTCCGACCCCGCCTCGGAGGACGCCCGCGGGCTCATGGTGGCCCAGATCGAGCAGAGCCTCGTCCAGATCAGCGGTATCGACCACGTGCGGGTGCTCGCCGGCACCGTCGACCTCGGTCCCGCTGCCCAGCTGACACCGATGGCCCCCGAGGTCGGAGGCATCGTGGGGATGTCGGAGGGCTCGGTCGTGCGCGGCACGGGGGCCAGGCGCGTCACCCTGGCCAGTGACCGGGTCCTGGGGACCAGCGACGCTCGTAGCCCGAGCCTGGGGGCCGACGGGGCCGTCTACGCACTGTCGGCCTCCAGCCTGCTGCGCCTGCCCCGGGGGCAGGACTCCGCCAGCGTCATCCTCTCGGTGGGGGATCCCTCCGCGGGCGCCGGTGGGCTGGGAGCGCCGATGGGCGACCGGCACGGCTGGGCCTGGTTGCTGGCCGAGGGGCGTCTGACCGCCGTCAACGGCTCCGGGCAGCGCGCCACCCTGGAGTCCTCCTGGCTGCAGGACGGCACGGTCACGGCCTTCGACCTGTCCGTGGAGTCCGAGCGGATCGCCGTGCGGCGAACCGACGGGCGGGTCGCCGTGGCCATCATCATCAGGGACCAGGACGGCCGTCCCACCGGGCTGGGGCCGGCCCTGGAGATGCCCCGCGCCAGTGGGACGGGCACGCGGGGGCTGTCCTGGTGCGCCCCCAACGCCGTGTGCGTCCTGGCCGCTGCTGGCACCGAGGGCGGGGGCGTGCCGGAAGTGCGTCTGGTCCAGGTCGGCGGGGCGGTCAACACGCTGGTGGGGGTGCGTCGGGCCCGTTCGGTCATCTCCGACCGCTCCGAGGAGTCCCTCCTCATCGTCGACGAGGACGGGCAGACCTGGCAGCGTCGCGGGGCGATGTGGCGGGTGCTCACCGCCGAGGTCACTGACCCCTCCTTCCCCCTGCCCTGAGCCGACGCCTCTGACACGCGGCTCCGGGTGCCCCCGGTCGGTCAGGACCGTGGGGCACCCGGATATCCAACCCCGCGCCGCGGGGCCGGATGGGGCTACAGCACCTGGGCGTCCAGGCGGATGACGCCGTAGGTCCACCCGTGACGGTGGTAGACGGCACAGGGCTGCTTGGAGGACTTCTCGATGAACAGGTAGAAGGGGTGTCCCACGAGCTCCATCTGGTAGAGGGCCTCGTCAACGGTCATCGGCTTGGCCTCGTGCAGCTTCTGACGCACGATCACCGGGGAGTCGCCGAGCTGTGCCTCAACGGCGACACCCGGCTCGGTGGGGGCGGAGGGGGAGTCCTCGATCGGCGCGTCACCGGTGTCGGGGACCAGGGGCTCCTCCACGCCGGGAGCTGCCTGGAGATCCTCATTCGGTGCGGCCACGGTGTGACGACGGTGGTGGTCCTTCTTGCGGTCCCGGGCCCGGCGAAGGCGCTCGGTCAGCTTGCCCATGGCGATATCAAAAGCGGCGAAGCGGTCCGAGGAGGAGGCCTCCGCCCGGATGATCGGGCCCTTGGAGACCACAGTGATCTCCACTCTCTCGGCGGTGTCGGCCTGGCGCGGGTTGCGCTCGTGGGTGACCTCAACCTCGACGCGCTGGACCCGGGGGTCGAACTGCTCAACCTTGACGGCCTTGTCCTCGACGTAGTCGCGCAGGCGAGAGCTGATCTCGGCGTTACGACCGACGACGGTGATATCCATGGTGGAACCTCTTTCTGGGCTCGTGGGCCGGCCCTGACGGGCCGCGTGCGACAAGTACCCGCCACGTCTCACGGCGGGTTCGGGACTGGTGTCATCACCTCCTGGTCACCTCGTGAGGGCCCTCAGGCACCGAGGCGGGGATCCGGTCGACTGTCCTTGTCGGCGTCGGGAGCCGCCTGTGCGTTGTGCCACATAAGGTACACCATGTGGGGCTGTTCACGCCTCCCTTTCGTGCGCGCCACGCCCGGAAGAAGCCTCCTGATCGCCGCAGGCGGACAAGGCGGAGGCTCCCGGATCCATGCGGCCAGGGGTGCGGCGGCCTGCGGCGACCACTCCAGGGCCGACTGGCACCGCGGCACGCGCATGGGCCGGGGGCGGGGCTGCGCTCAGCACCAGGGCGCCCAGGACCCGCCCGCCGCCCGCCCGCAGCGCCCGGGCGCAGGCTCCCAGAGTGGCCCCGGTGGTCACGACGTCGTCGACCAGCAGGATCGGCAGGCCGGTGACGGCGGCCAGTAGGCGCGGAGCCTGGGCGCGGTTGCCCCGTCGCTGACGGGCGGATCGGCCCGCCTGGTGCGCCCCACCGCCCCGACGGCGCAGCAGGTCCGTGCTCAGCACGAGCGCTGCGGGTTCCTGCCCGGCCCACTGCGCGCAGATCCCCCGGGTGACGGCGTCGGCCAGGTGGGCCGCCACCAGGCGACCGCGCAGACGGCGCACGATCCCGGAGGGCGCGGGGACCACGACCAGCACCCGCGCGTCCCCGGTGGAACCTGTCCAGACCTCTGCGGGAGGGTGCGCCTGCGCCCACCGGCGCCCCAGGTGCCGACCGGATCGGGCCATCACCTCCGACAGGTCCTCCCGGGCACCGTTCTTCCAGCCCAGCACCATGGTGCGCACCGGCCCGGTGTAGGAGGCCAGGGCCCAGATGTCTAGGTCGTCGGCGGCATCGGCGTGCTCCACGGCGAAGGGGACGGCCTCGAGCAGCTCCCGGCACCGCGGGCACAGCGTCGTCTCCCAGCGCCCACAGCCCGCACAGCTGGTCGGCAGCCCCAGCGACAGGGCCGGGGAGAAACCCGCCGACAGGCCCAGTGGCGGGCCGAGCGCGGCGGGACGGCGGGGCTTGCGGTGACGGTGCTCCATATCCCCACTGTGACGCAGACGGAACGTTCCCGCTCCTGGCGGCGCTCGCGGTCCACGCCACGAGGGGACAGCTGCCGTCGTCGTCCCCTGTGGCCCCGTGGCCCACCTGTGTCCTCGGTGGGAAGAATCTCGGTGCTGGAAAGACCGCCGCCTAGCGAGGTCCACTAGAGTACGGAGGCAGGTAGCCGGTGAGACCTGAGCCGATACCGAGCCGATCCTGAACCGATTCCGAGTTGATTTCGAGTCGGCCGACTCGACCGATACGGCCTGCGTCTCATCGTCGCTCTTCGCAATCTGACGTCCCAAGGGAGAATGCAGCGTGTCGATCGTGGACCGGATCCTTCGCATTGGCGAGGGCCGCACCCTGAAGAAGCTTGATGCCATCGCCGATCAGGTGGAGGCTCTCGCCGACGAGTACAGCGAGCTCTCCGACGCCGAGCTGCGCGAGATGACTGATGAGCTCAAGGAGCGCTACCAGGACGGCGGGGAGAGCCTCGACGACCTGCTTCCCGAGGCCTTCGCCACGGTGGTGGAGGCGGCCGACCGCGTCCTGGGCATGCGCCCCTACCACGTCCAGATCATGGGTGGGGCGGCCCTCCACCGTGGCAACATCGCCGAGATGAAGACCGGTGAGGGTAAGACCCTCGTGGCCACGATGCCCTCCTACCTGCGGGCCCTGACCGGCAAGGGCGTCCACGTCGTGACCGTCAATGACTACCTCGCCGAGTACCAGTCCGACCTCATGGGGCGCGTCCACCGCTTCCTGGGGCTGACCACCGGCTGCATCCTCGTGGGCCAGACGCCCGCCGAGCGCCGTGAGCAGTACGCCTGCGACATCACCTACGGCACCAACAACGAGTTCGGCTTCGACTACCTGCGCGACAACATGGCCCAGCGCCCCGAGGACCTGGTCCAGCGCGGCCACGCCTTCGTCATCGTCGACGAGGTCGACTCCATCCTCATCGACGAGGCCCGTACCCCGCTCATCATCTCCGGTCCGGCCAGCGGCGACGTCAACAAGTGGTACAAGGAGTTCGCCACGATCTCCGAGCGCCTGCGCGCGGGCAAGGACTACGAGGTCGACGAGAAGAAGCGCACCGTGGGTGTGCTCGCCGCCGGCATCGAGCGGGTGGAGGACTACCTCGGGGTGGACAACCTCTACGAGTCGGAGAACACCCCCCTGATCGGCTTCCTCAACAACGCCATCAAGGCCAAGGAGCTCTTCCACCGGGACAAGGACTACATCGTGCGCGACGGTGAGGTCCTCATCGTCGACGAGCACACCGGCCGCGTCCTGCCCGGCCGCCGCTACAACGAGGGCATGCACCAGGCCATCGAGGCCAAGGAGCGTGTGGAGATCAAGGCCGAGAACCAGACCCTGGCCACCATCACCCTCCAGAACTACTTCCGCCTCTACCCCGAGGGCTCGCGCTCGGGCATGACCGGTACCGCCGAGACCGAGGCCGCCGAGTTCGCCGGCACCTACAAGATCGGCGTCGTCCCGATCCCCACCAACAAGCCCATGATCCGTCAGGACCAGCCCGACCTCGTCTACACCACCGTCGAGGCCAAGCTCGACGCCGTCGTCGACGACATCGCCGAGCGCCACGAGCTCGGCCAGCCGGTCCTGGTGGGAACCACCAGCGTGGAGAAGTCGGAGATCCTCTCCGAGCGTCTGCGCGATCAGGGCATCCCTCACGAGGTCCTCAACGCCAAGCAGCACGCCCGCGAGGCCGCCGTCGTGGCCATGGCCGGCCGCAAGGGCGCCGTCACCGTGGCCACCAACATGGCTGGACGCGGAACCGACATCATGCTGGGCGGCAACGCCGAGCACATCGCGGTCTCCGCCCTCAAGGAGGCCGGTCTGGACCCCGAGGAGAACGCCGAGGAGTACGAGAAGGCCTGGCCGCAGGCCCTGGCCGCCGCCAAGGAGGCCTGCCGGGCCGAGCATGACGAGGTCGTCGAGCTCGGTGGCCTCTACGTGCTGGGCACCGAGCGCCACGAGTCGCGACGCATCGACAACCAGCTGCGCGGCCGCTCCGGCCGTCAGGGGGACCCGGGCGAGTCCCGCTTCTACCTGTCCATGGAGGACGACCTCATGCGCATGTTCGCCTCCGGGCTCGCCCAGCGCATCATGTCCTCGGGCGCCTACCCCGACGACGTGCCCCTGGAGTCCAAGATGGTCACTCGCGGCATCGCCGGGGCCCAGCGCCAGGTGGAGTCGCGCAACTACGAGATCCGCAAGAACGTCCTCAAGTACGACGACGTCATGACCGAGCAGCGCGAGAAGGTCTACTCCGAGCGCCGCCGCGTCCTGGACGGCGAGGACCTGGAGCCCCAGATCGAGGCCTTCCGGGCCCAGGCCGTCACCTCCATCATCGAGGCCGGTACGGCCGAGGGCCGTCCCGACGAGTGGGACCTGGACGCCCTGTGGGGAGAGCTCGGCCGCCTCTACCCGGTGGGCCTGACCCAGGACGAGGTCGTCGAGGCGCTGGGCGGCAAGAACGCACTGACCTCGGAGCGCCTCATCGAGGAGCTCACTGAAGACGTCGCTGTGGCCTACGAGGACGCCGAGGCCCGCATCGAGGCCAACGCCCTGGCCCATGTCCAGCTCGGCGAGGACCCCATGCGCACCCTGGAGCGCCGCATCCTGCTGGCCGTGGTGGACAAGCGCTGGCGGGAGCACCTCTACGAGATGGACTACCTCAAGGAGGGTATCGGTCTGCGGGCCATGGCCCAGCGCGACCCCCTCGTGGAGTACGCCAACGAGGGCGCACGCATGTTCCGGGCGATGATGGAAGGGATCCGCGAGGAGACCGTCGAGCAGATCTTCGCCAACGTCGCCCGCTTCGACGCCGCCGCCCAGCGCGCCGCCGAGGACGGCACCGTCGAGGCGGCCCAGGCGGTCGCCAAGGCCAACGCCACCGCAGCGGCCGGCATCCGCGTGGGCCAGGCCGGCGGCCAGGGGCGCGGCACGGTTCTGGGGGACACCGGGCAGGCGTCCATGGAGCAGCGGGTCACATACTCCGGCCCCAGCGAGTCCGGCGAGGAGGAGACCTCCGGGGCCTCCTCGCGCAGGGCCTCCCGTTCCGGTGCCGACTCCGGCGGCAACCGGGCCGAGCGTCGTCGCTCCAGGAAGAAGCGCCGGCACTGAGGCTCAGCGCGAGCTGACACGACTGTCGATGATCCCGTCGGAACCCGGCAACCAACCGGGGCTCGGCGGGATCACGCCATCTCCAGGCCGGTGAGGATCCAGCGTTCGCGCAGCAGCTCCAGGCGTGCTGCCGCGGCTCGGACCCGGTTGCCCTCCTCCAGCAGGACAGTGGCCTCGCAGGCTCCCGACATGGTCAGCTCGGTGCGCACGCTACGGATGCGCGGACGTCGTGGGCTCGACTGGCCTCCCAGGATCCGGGCGGCCAGCCCCGCCCGGCGGGCGAGGGCCTCGAACAGGGAGGGGCTGGTCCAACGGACCAGATGGTCCACCGGCCGCAGCCCGGCCAGGACCTCGCTGGCGGCCGTCACCACGATGGCGGCGGTGCGCGAGGCGTCAGTGCCGGCGGCGGGCCACTGCGTCAGGGACGCACCCCGCGTGACGGAGCCTGCGTCGTTCACGGGCTTGGAGGGTTTGTGCGGAACCGCACGAGTCGGCGTCGGGTGACTCGGTGTGGGGCGGCTACGACGTTGAGCGTCGGTCTTGCGGCGTGCGGGGCGGGTGGCTTGGACAGTGGTGGTCGCGGTCATGGTGGGCTCCTGGGAGTGGGAGGGTGCCCCGTGGGCACGGAGTGCGAAGTGGAATGGGGAAGGTGCTCGGGGCCTGCGGTGGGGGCCGCCGGCACTGGTGCGTCGCGGTTCATCGTGATGGCGCCTGACCTCCTGCCGGTGTGCTCGGTGCGGACAAGGAGTCCGGGACGCTCAGGACCGTGCCGGGCCGGATCAACGACGGGTCGGCGCCGATGGCCTCGGAGTTGGCGCGGTACAGGGCCGGCCAGTCCTGTGCGATCCGTGCGGGGGCGGAGCCGGTGGGCAGGAGGTGAGCGGTGATGGACCACAGGCTCTCGCCGGGCGCGACGGTATGAGTGGGGCTCGAGGAGGGTGGGGAGTCGGGGCCGGTAGGGGGCTGCGCCGCCTGGCTGCCCGGCGGTGTCGAGTCTGCTGACTGGCTTGCGCCCTCCGAGTCGCTCGAACCGGTCGAAGCGCTCGACGGGGACTGATCGGCCGGTGTCGACGGCGTCGAGGACTGCGACGGCGGTGAGGCGGGCGCCGAGCTGGTGGGGCGCCATCCCAGGTCATCCCCGCCACTGGTCTCCTCGCTGGCCAGCGCCGGCGCCGAGGACAGGGAGACGAGCAGCGCGGAGGCGACGATGCGTCTGACCGCCGGCGCTCCCCAGGCCTCGAGGGCTCTGGCTGCCAGCGCATAGGCGCCGCCGCGACAGCGCTTGCCGGGGTCGTTCGCCCCGGGGCACGTCATGAGCGCCAGGAGGGCCGAGACCGCGTGCCACAGGGCACCCAGGGCCCCGCATGTGCAGGTGCCGGCCACCACGGCGTTCGACAGGTCGCTCAGTCCCCAGGCCTGTGGCGGGACCTGCACGAGCTGCTCCGCGGCGCCGTGGGCCGTGCATCCCAGAACTATCAGGACGGCCCCTGACGCTGCGGCCAGGAGCGTCAGTCGTTGACGAGCTCCCATGTCACCCTCCATCGCCGATGATGTCGTTTGATGATGTTAGGTGTACGCCTATGGTGTGATGATGTCAATAGTGATGATATGACATGCTGTGTGCTGAGTCGTGGTAATGGGGCGGGAATGGTGATGGAGGTGCACGGCCTGAGCCGCCTCGGAGTGCTTTCCTCGGCGTGCGTACTGTGGTGAGGTGGGCCTATGGACTGGGACGCGATGATTGCCGACCTGGAGAGCAGTTTCGATGCTGAGCGCCGTGCGGACCTGGTGGCTCAGAGCGTCGAGCTCGCGGAGGCCGAGCATGCCTCCATCGAGCTCGTCGACCGTCTGCGAGGCTCGGTGGGCCGACTCATCCATCTGCGGACTCGCGGCGGTGTCCCTGTCGACGGTGTGGCCTGCCGGGTGGAGCCCTCCTACGTCCTCGTCGATGAGGGGGAGGGGCTGCAGGCCGTTGTCCCGGTGAGCGCGGTGGCCACCGCTGTGTCACTGGCCGGTCCGGCGCCCCGGGACGGCCGCCGTCGGCCCACGTTGACGGCCCTGATGCGTGAGATCGCCCGACGCGGAGCGCGGGTGCGCCTGGTGCTGGGCTCCGGAGAAGTGGTGGGGAGGCTGGTCCGGGTGGGAGCGGACCATGTCGATGTCGCCGTCGACCCCGAGGGCGGTATCCGCTCACGTCGCGCTCCCGGGGTGGGCGGCGCAGGGGTTGTCAGCGTCATGACCGCTGCGATCGAGGTGCTGCGCAGTCGCTGACGTCGGCTGGCGGGCAGAGAGGCTCAGGGCGCCCCGTCCTCGTTCCAGCCTGCGGCGACCATGGCCCTGGTGGAGGCGAGCTGGCGCTGGATGTAGTCCTCCAGGGCCTGGTCCTCGATGCGCCAGAGCTTGCGGGCGCCGACCTGAATGGCGGGAAGGTCGCCGGTGCGGATGAGGGTGCGCACGGCCTGGGCGGACAGCTGAAGCTGCTCGGCGACGTCGGCGATGGTCAGGAATCGTGTGCTCATACCACGATGATCCCACTGCTGGATCCGCTCCACAATTCTTAAAGACACTTGTGGATAACCTTGAGGTACTATTTTATCCTAACGATGATTGCAGGAGATCAAGGAGGATTCCCGTGATGTCATCTCGCCGCAGTCGAACCCTGACCGGTCCTGAGCGTCCCCGCGGTCGTTGGCGCCGGCCTGCCTGGAAGGATCCGCGTATGGCCGGGGGAGTGGTGCTGGTGGCCGGGGCCGTGGCCCTGGGGGCCTGGGCGGTCGACGCGGCCGCTGATACCACTCGCGTCTACGTCCTCTCCCAGGACGTCGCTCCCGGGACGGACCTGTCTGCCGACGGCATTCTTACGGTGGTCGAGGCCCATCCCGGCACCGATGCCTACGTCGAGGCCGGGCACCTGCCGGACGGCGCCGTGTCCACGCGCTCCATGCGCAAGGGAGAGCTGCTGGCTGCGGCGGCCGTCAACAGCGGCCGGGAGCAGGAGCTGCGGCCGGTGGTCCTCAATGTCGCCTCCAACCTGCCGGCCTCGACCAAGGTCGGCGACTACGTCGATCTGTGGGTCGTGCCCAAGGAGGGCGTGGCGGGCCGGCCCGCAGCCCAGGCGCCTGCCGCCGGGCAGAGCGGGCAGAGCGGACAGGGCGGACAGGGCGGACAGGGCGGACAGGGAGGTCCGGGCGACCAGTCGGGACAGGCCGAGGAGGCCGGAGCCCGCCGTGTGGCCACAGGGCTGGTCATCGCCTCAGTCGGTGAGACCAGCAAGGGGCTGATCTCCGGACCCGGCACCGGGGTGGAGGTCAAGGTTCCCGAGGCCTCCCTCGCCGCCGTTCTCAGCGCCGTCGGGCAGGAGGGGGCGCTCGTCCTGGTTCCCACCGGCCAGGAAGCGCCGGCGGAGAAGGCCTCGTGAGCGCCCCGGGTGCCGGAGTCCTCCTGGCTCTCAGCGGCGACGACGCCGAGATTCTGCGGGCTCTGAGCCAGGCGGGAAGCGGGCTGTGCGTCGTGCGCCGATGCGCCGACCTGCCCGAGCTGCTCTCAGCGGGAATGGCCGGACTGGCGGGATTCGCCCTGCTGGACACCGGTTTCGACGAGATCGACCGCACCGTCCTGGATCGGCTCACGCGTGCGGGCCTGAGCGGAATGCTCCTGGTGGAGGCCCACGAGGAGGAGCGCTGGCGCAGTGCGGGGTGGCCGATTCTCCGGCGCGATACGGAGCCCGGCCGGATCTGCGCGGCGCTGCAGGACCTCGTGCGTCGTGGTGGGGCCTCCGGCGTGGCCTCCACCGGGAGCGGGCCGGCAGCGGACAGCGCCGACTGGCTGAGCGCCGCCACCCCCGCTTCGACGGAACCGAACACGGAACCGAGCGCTGCCGCCCAGGAGACCGCCTGGCTCGAAGAGCTGTGGCGCCAGTCGTCCGGCTCCCCTGAGGGCGGGACGGCGCCGTCGCAGCTGCCCCGGGTCTCCAACGACGCCGGAGCCGAGGCAGACACGGGGCAGAACCGGCGGTGCGGCCGGGAGCCGGCCGCCGCGGATACGCCGGAGCCTGTGCTGCCGGTCGCGGCGAGCTCGGCGGGTGACGAGCGTGGAGGGAGGATCGTCCTGGTGTGGGGGCCTCATGGTGCTCCCGGGCGCTCGACGGTCGCCGCCTCCCTCGCCCACGGCCTGGCCGCCTGCGGCGGTGCGATCCTCGTGGACGCAGACGTCGAGGCTCCCAGCCTCGTCCAGCTCCTCGGCATGCCGGAGGACTCCTCGGCCCTGGCCGGGGCCGCCCGCCTGGCCACCCACGGCCGCCTTGACGCGGAGAGCTTTCGACGAATCCTGGCTCCGGTGGGCGATGAGCTCTTCCTGCTGGGCGGCCTGGGCAGGTCCGGGCGCTGGCGCGAGCTGCCACCGGCCTCAATGACCGAGGTGTGGGCGCAGTGCCGTCGGGCCGCGGCCTGGACCGTCGTCGACGTCGCGGGCGGGCCCGCCGATGACGACGTCGACGACTTCACCCTTGAGCCCGGGCGCGGGGCCGTGACGGCCGACCTGGTGTCGCACGCCGACGTGATTCTGGTCGTCGGTGGGGCAGACCCTGTCGGGGTGCGCCGCCTGCTCCAGCTCCTCGATGAGATGGGGGCCGCCATGAACCCCGTCGGCCGGGTCGAGGTCGTCATCAACCGGGTGCGGGCCTCGGCCGCAGGACCTTCTCCCCAGCAGGCCCTGCGAGAGGCCCTGGCGCGTTTCGGCGGGCTGGAGGACATCGTGCTCCTGCCCGACGACGCGGCAACGGCCGATGCCTGCCTGCTTCAGGGGTGCACTGTTCTGGAGCAGGCGCCCGCCAGTGCACTGGGCAAGGCTCTCAGCGCACTGGTCGACCGGATCGATCCGCAGGTCGCAGCGGTACGCAGGGCCGCCTCCCCGCGTCGTTCCCTGCTGTGGCGCTCCAAGCGGCGCGGTGGGCGCCGGGACCGCAGGAGCTCCGCGGCCCAGGCCTCAACCGGCAGAAGCAGGAGCCGCTCAAACGTGCGCAGCGCAGGTGCGAGGCGCCACCGCCGAGACGGGGACGGGGGACGAAGGGGTGGTGAACGACCGCCGGCTCCCCAGGTGCCCAGCGGACTCATCCAGGCGCCGCCGCAGTCGCCTCCGGGCCTGCCGCCATCGATCCAGCCGTCGAGCCAGCCAGTGAACCAGCCGCAGAGGTCGGTCCCCGGCTCGCCCCACCAACCCGGGACAGAATCGAGTGCGGGAACGCCCCCGGGGTCGGCACCGCCGGGAACTGGTCGACACCGCTACTGAGAACCGGAGCGCGAGCGGTGCCGGTGGGCCGCTTGGGTGCTTCGTAGAAGGGGGTGAGCGTGGAGGTGGGGCAGACTGGGCACATGCGCATTTACCTGCCCGCCACCGCCGCCCACCTGCGTGCAAGCGTCCTGGGTTCCTCGCACCAGCCGATCAAGGCTCACGCCGCCACCCCGGCCCTCGCCCAGGCCCTGCCCGAGGAGGATGAGGAGGGTCTGGAGGTCTCCGCCTCGCTGTGCGCCGCCGACGCCTCCGTCGTCCTTCTGGCCGAGCCCGAGGCCGCGGGCCTGGCCGACCGGCGCATCGTCATCGCGGCCGACGTCGACGCCGAGAACGTGCGTGAGCTTCCCGTGGAGGGCGATGTACTGCCCGGCACGATCGAGGTCACCGGTGAGATCTCCTGGGAGGACGTCGCCGCCCTGCTCGTGGACGAGCCCGAGGCGCAGGACGATGTACGAGCCGCCCGGCTCGGCGACGAGGACGCCTTCGAGCGCGCCGCCGAGGCCGACCTGCTCTGGTACGACGTCACGGAACGGGGGGCGCTGGCCGAGAGCCTCGGCGTCTGACTGGGCCGGTATCGCAGGTCAGTGCGGGGCGCGCCCGCGTCCGACGTCGGACTGCCCGCTGCCCCGAACCCAGGCCGAACGGGGGATGCTTTCGTCCAGCATTCGCGGTGACGTGACCGGTTCCACGGCTGCCTGTCTTGCGCAGTGCGGCCCGCTGCCGGGTAAGGTGCTCTCTGCCAAAGACCGCAGGTCGCCCGCTCCGGCGGGACCAAGTCCACGTCAGGTGGGGCCGGCGCAGGTGAGAACGAGACTTCTTCGGGCATGCCCGAGTTCAAGCCCCGTGCCCACCGGCGCGGGGCTTTTCCAGTGAATGGACCCCTGCGGCATACCACGGAAGGAGGGCCCATGGCACGGCCTGACAAGGAAGCAGCCGTTGCTGCGCTGGCGGACAAGTTCCGCCAGGCTGACGCGGTCCTGCTGACTGAGTACCGGGGACTGAGCGTCGCCCAGCTCAAGGAGCTGCGTCGTTCCCTCGCCGGTAACGCCGAGTACACCGTGGTGAAGAACACGCTTGCTGCGATCGCCGCCCGCCAGGTCGGGCTCGAGGACTTCGCCGACGACCTTACGGGCCCCTCCGCCCTGACGTTCGTCACCGGTGAGCCGGTCGAGGCCGCCAAGGCTCTGCGTGACTTCGCCAAGGACAACCAGCAGCTCGTCATCAAGGGCGGTGTCATGGACGGCGCCGTGCTGTCCGCCGACGGCGTTGACAAGCTTGCCTCTCTCGAGTCCCGCGAGGTGCTGCTCGCCAAGACCGCGGGCGCCATCAAGGCGTCCCTGTCCAAGGCTGCGTACCTCTTCGCCGCACCGGCCTCCAAGGCCGTGCGCACCGTCGACGCCCTGCGCGAGAAGCAGGAGACCGCGGCCTGAGGCCGCACGCGTCATCCACCAACCCTGCGCGCGCAGGAACCTGATAAGGAAGGAACGCCCATCATGGCGAAGCTGACCACCGAAGAGCTCATCGAGCAGTTCAAGGAGCTCACCCTCATCGAGCTGTCCGAGTTCGTCAAGGCCTTCGAGGAGACCTTCGACGTTACCGCCGCCGCTCCGGCCGCCGTGGCCGTTGCCGCCGCCCCCGGCGCTGCCGGTGGCGACGCCGCCGCCGAGGAGAAGGACGAGTTCGACGTCATTCTCGAGGCCGCCGGCGACAAGAAGATCCAGGTCATCAAGGAGGTGCGCGCCCTGACCTCCCTCGGCCTGAAGGAGGCCAAGGAGCTCGTCGACGGCGCTCCCAAGCCCGTCCTCGAGGGCGCCAACAAGGAGGCCGCCGAGAAGGCCAAGGAGCAGCTCGAGGGCGCCGGCGCCACCGTCACCCTCAAGTGAGTCTCTCCCCGCTGCCTGAGGCGGCCTGAGGGTCGCCGAGGGTCGGGGAAGCCCATCTTCACCGGGTCCCGTCCACCAAGAGGTGGGCGGGACCCGGTCGTGTTCCGGGGCCCGGTGCTGTCCGGCCCCCGTGTGCTTCGACGTCGTCGGGCTCGGGGCGGTGGGGGATCGGGGACGTACATGTGCGCCGAGGACTGCGATGTCCTCCAGGTCACTGAGGTCCGCGCCCAGTGGTCTGGAGGAGAACGCAGTCGCTGATCGGAAAGTACGTTCCCGATGTCGTCGGGCGCGCTTGATGAGTCAGGACGCGGCGTCGGGAACCGCGACCTCATGGCACCAGCACCCCTGGCGGACGCTCGCCCCACAGCCCGCCACCTTGAAGCCCGGCCACCGGCGAAAGACGGGAGACCACCTTCAGGGGGAACATCGACAGCAGCCGGTCGGCCTGGGTGCGCATGTCGCTGAGCGAGGACCACGTCGTCCGGAAGAACCTCCACCCCAGCGACTCGAGCTCGTCCTGGCGGAGCTTCTCGAGGAAGACGTCCTCCTCAGTGCGGTACTTGGTGCGGCCGTCGAACTCCGCGACGACACGGTGGTCGGGCCAACCCAGGTCCAGGAACCGATCCTTGGACAGCCCCGGAACCGGGTACTGGGCGATGGCCTCGGGCAGCCCTACCACGAGCGTCATCCACCGCAGCACACTCTCCCCGGGCGAGACCGCCCAAGGGGTGGCGGCGGCCAGTACCGCACGCGCCTGCGCTATCCCTCGCCGCCCCCGATGACGTGCCACGAGCTCCTCCCAGCAGGCGTGAGCCGAGCGCAGCCGCGTGGCGCAGGAGTCGCGGTGCCACGGATCGGGTCGGCAGTGCCGGTTCAGAGCCGCATCGGCGATGGAGAGCGCGTTGAACGGGGGCTCGTCGCAGGCGCAGTCGAAGACGGTGCGCAGCACGGACGTGACGGGAACCCCTCCAACCGCCTCGATCTCCTCGTCGCGCAGCTGAAGCCGGCGTCGGTGCATTCGGATCGGGGTGGCCTCGGGGTGCGCGGGATCGATAGGAGCGGGTACTCCCGACGACGGGTACCGGAAGGCGGGCAGTGTCGTTGTGGTCAGACGTGGGTTACCGGAGACGGCGAGGTAGACGTCCGGCTCACCTGTCCACATCGCCAGGCCATGAATCAGGGCGGCCGATGTGTGAGACAGACAGGTGGCGGAGGGCAGGAGCTGTTGCGCGGCAATCGCACGCGCTAAGGACACCATGAACCGCTGCTCCCAGCGTCGCCTGCCGGGGGCTGCGTGCAGGTAGGCGCCAGGCATGAGTCGCAGCAGATCAGGATTGCGCGACGCGTGGAAGCGCTTGCGGCTGCCTGAGTAGATGATGGTCGGCCGAAGGTGCGCCGGGATCGGGCAGATGGGAGTGGGACGGCTGGCAGTGGTGGCGACGGGGCTCATGCGGCGAGTCTTCTCAAGAGTTTCGGGGCATGGCGAGTGCAGAGCCCCGTGGGTGTGGACTCGCCGGAGTCTGAAGGCAGGAGTGCTTCGCTGTGGATCCCGCAGTGACCACTGAAAGCCCGCTTCCCGGACGAGAGGCGGGATCGACGTGCTAGTCGTGACGTCGTCGGGTTGGGACGGCCAGCAGGTGGCCGGAATGGAGGGGCGGTGGGGGATCGGGGACGTACATGTGCGCCGAGGACTGCGATGTCCTCCAGGTCACTGAGGTCTGCGCCCAGTGGTCTGGAGGACAACGCAGTCGCCGATCGGAAAGTACGTTCCCGACGTCGACAACGGTGTCAGCCGGGAGGAACGGGGCGGGTCGGGAGCGCCCAGAGGCTGTGGGGCCGCGGACGTGCAGGGCTACGGGGGCCAGGGGAGTGGGCGGCTGGGCGCGCGGGAGCCGGCGTGCCGGGTGAGAGCCGGCCGGCAGCCGCTCAGCGAGAGGCGCCCACTGAGGGACTCAGGTCACGCAGTGGACACGGGTGGGGCAGTATGCGCGACTGTGGTGGGAATCGCAAGGAACCAGGGCGGATCGGCGTGGAGTCCTTGACGTCGGCCGTGTACGCTAGCGCTTTGCGTGCATTGTGTGTATTGGTGCGAGGTGTATCTGCCCTCCGCACGGGCTTCGGCCTGTCGGAACCCTGGCGGGCGTGAGCCCGGCAACGGAGATTCTACTCAACCCGGTACTCGCGGTGTGCGTTGTGTGATCCCCGATCTGAGGGAAGGATCCCCCTTTGGCTGCCTCGCGCACCTCCGCACCCACTGCTGCTGACATCGCCGCTCGTACCGCGTCGCGTCGTATCAACTTTGCCAAGATCGCCGAGCCCATGCAGGCTCCGAATCTGCTCGCCCTCCAGACCGAGAGCTTCGACTGGCTCGTCGGTAACGAGAGGTGGCGCGAGCGGATGACCGCCGCTAACAAGGCACACCCGGGCTCCCTGCCCGAGACCTCCGGTCTGGAGGAGATCTTCGACGAGATCTCCCCGATCGAGGACTTCGGCGAGACCATGGCCCTGTCCTTCCACGACCACCGCTTCGAGGAGCCGAAGTACACGGCCGAGGAGTGCCAGGAGAAGGACCTCACCTACTCCGCCCCCCTCTACGTGGTGGCGGACTTCGAGAACTTCTCCACCGGTGAGATCAAGTCTCAGACGGTCTTCATGGGCGACTTCCCGCTCATGACCGACAAGGGCACCTTCATCGTCAACGGCTCCGAGCGCGTCGTCGTCTCCCAGCTCGTGCGCTCGCCGGGCGTGTACTTTGAGCGCACCACGGAGAAGGCCACGGACAAGTACGTCTACAACGTCAAGTTCATCCCCTCGCGCGGTGCCTGGCTCGAGTTCGAGATCGACAAGTCCGACCGCGTCGCGGTGCGCATCGACCGCAAGCGCAAGCAGGACGTCACCGTCTTCCTGCTGGCCCTGGGCATGGACGAGTCGGAGATCCGCAAGGAGTTCGCCGACTACCCGGCCCTGACCTCCGCCCTGGACGAGGACCGCAAGATCACCACCCAGGACGAGGCGCTCCTGGACATCTACAAGAAGATCCGCCCCGGTGAGCCGCCGAGTGTCGAGGCCGGACGCACCCTGCTGGAGAACTTCTACTTCAACCCCAAGCGCTACGACCTGGCCAAGGTCGGCCGCTACAAGATCAACAAGAAGCTGGGCCTGGCCTCGGACCTGACCGAGTCCACCCTGCGCATCGAGGACATCGTCGCGGCCCTGCGCTACCTGCTGGCCCTGCACTCCGGCGCTGAGACCGTCGAGGGCGTGCGTGACGGCGAGATCACCGAGATCGCCGTCGAGTACGACGACATCGACCACCTGGGCAACCGCCGCATCCGTGCGGTGGGCGAGCTCATCCAGGCGCAGGTGCGCACCGGTATGAGCCGTATGGAGCGTCAGGTGCGCGAGCGCATGACCACCCAGGACGTCGAGGCCATCACGCCGAACACGCTCATCAACATCCGGCCCGTGACGGCCGCGATCAAGGAGTTCTTCGGCACCTCCCAGCTGAGCCAGTTCATGGACCAGAACAACCCGCTGGCGGGTCTGACCCACAAGCGCCGCCTGAGTGCCCTGGGCCCCGGCGGTCTGTCCCGTGAGCGCGCCTCCATGGAGGTCCGCGACGTCCACACCTCGCACTACGGGCGCATGTGCCCCATCGAGTCTCCCGAGGGCCCCAACATCGGCCTCATCGGCTCGCTGGCGACCTTCGGGCGCATCAACCCCTTCGGCTTCGTCGAGACCCCCTACCGCGTCGTCGTCGACGGCCGGGTCACCGACGAGACCCACTACCTAACGGCCGACGACGAGGACCGCCACGTCATCGCCCAGGCCAACGTCGCCCTCACCGAGGACGGCCACTTCGCCGAGGACCACGTCCTGTGCCGCGTCACCGGCGGTGAGCCGGCCCTCGTGCCCTCCTCGCAGGTGGACCTCATGGACGTCTCCCCGCGCCAGATGGTGTCGGTGGGTACCTCCCTCATCCCCTTCCTCGAGCACGACGACGCCAACCGCGCCCTCATGGGCGCCAACATGCAGCGCCAGGCCGTGCCGCTCATCCGCCCCGACGCCCCGCTGGTGGGCACGGGCATGGAGCGGCGCACCGCCGTCGACGCCGGTGACGTCCTCGTGGCCGACAAGGCCGGTGTCGTCACCGAGGTCTGCGCGGACTTCGTGCGCGTGGCCAACGACGACGGCACCGAGCTCGTCTACAAGGTCGCCAAGTTCCGTCGCTCCAACCAGGGCAACTGCTACAACCAGCGGGTCGTGGCCACCGAGGGTGAGCGCGTCGAGGTCGGCACGGTCCTGGCCGACGGCCCCGCCACCAACGAGGGCGACCTGGCCCTGGGCCAGAACCTCCTGGTCGCCTTCATGACCTGGGAGGGCCTCAACTACGAGGACGCCATCATCATCTCCCAGCGCGTGGTCGCCGAGGACATGCTCACCTCGATCCACATCGAGGAGCACGAGGTCGACGCCCGCGACACCAAGCTGGGCGCCGAGGAGATCACCCGCGACATCCCCAACGTCAGCGAGGAGACCCTGGCCAACCTCGACGAGCGCGGCATCATCCGCATCGGTGCCGAGGTCCGCAGCGGCGACATCCTCGTGGGCAAGGTGACCCCCAAGGGGGAGACCGAGCTGACCAGCGAGGAGCGCCTCCTGCGCGCCATCTTCGGTGAGAAGGCCCGCGAGGTGCGCGACACCTCCCTGCGCGTGCCCCACGGCGAGTACGGCATCGTCACCGGCGTGCGCGAGATCGACGCCGCCTCCGACGACGCCGAGCTGCCCGCGGGCGTCAACCGCATGGTGCGCGTCTACATCGCCCAGCGCCGCAAGATCACCGTCGGTGACAAGCTCTCCGGCCGTCACGGCAACAAGGGCGTCATCTCCAAGATCCTGCCCGTGGAGGACATGCCCTTCCTGGCCGACGGCACCCCGGTCGACGTCATCCTCAACCCGCTGGGCGTGCCCAGCCGTATGAACGTCGGACAGGTCCTCGAGCTGCACCTGGGATGGGTCGCCTCCCGCGGCTGGGACGCCACCGCCGCCCGCGAGGCCGGCGAGGCCTGGACCGCCAACCTGCCCGAGAACGGCATCAAGGCCGAGCCGCGCACGCCCGTGGCCACGCCCGTCTTCGACGGTGTGCGGGACAACGAGCTCATGGGGCTGCTGGGCTCCACGCTGCCGACCTCCGACGGCCTGCAGCTGGTCGAGCCCAACGGCAAGGCCCGTCTGTTCGACGGCCGCTCCGGTGAGCCCTTCCCGTACCCGATCTCGGTGGGCTACATGTACATCCTCAAGCTCCACCACCTCGTGGACGACAAGATCCACGCCCGCTCCACGGGTCCGTACTCCATGATCACCCAGCAGCCGCTGGGTGGTAAGGCCCAGTTCGGTGGTCAGCGCTTCGGTGAGATGGAGGTGTGGGCCATGGAGGCGTACGGCGCCGCCCACGCCCTCCAGGAGCTCCTCACCGTCAAGTCCGACGACGTCAACGGCCGTGTCAAGGTCTACGAGGCCATCGTCAAGGGCGAGGACATCCCCGAGCCCGGCATCCCCGAGTCCTTCAAGGTGCTCATGAAGGAGATGCAGTCGCTGTGCCTGAACGTCGAGGCCCTGGACGCCGAGGGCGTCGCCATCGCCCTGGACGACACCGACGACGACGGCTCGCGCGCCGCCGATGAGCTCGGCTTCGACCTGGGCCGGCGTCCGGGCGGGGCCATGGCCTCCACGGTTGACGAGATCTGAGTGGCCACCGCCTGATGACGACTTCGTGACAACTTCATCGAGCCCCGGTTGAGGGCGGGTGGCCCACCCGCCGCCCGCCCTCCCACCAGGCTCGCAGGCGCCGTCGGAGTCATGGAACAACGACGACGGAACGCCCCCAGACCACCACCTGATGAGATTTCACCATCGGAAGTAGGAACTGTGCTCGACGCCAACGTGTTCGACAGGATCCAGCTCGGCCTCGCCACTGCGGAGGACATTCGCTCGTGGTCCCACGGCGAGGTCAAGAAGCCCGAGACCATCAACTACCGCACCCTCAAGCCCGAGAAGGACGGCCTCTTCTGCGAGAAGATCTTCGGCCCCACCCGGGACTGGGAGTGCGCCTGCGGCAAGTACAAGCGCGTGCGCTACAAGGGGATCGTCTGCGAGCGCTGCGGAGTCGAGGTCACTCGCTCCAAGGTGCGTCGCGAGCGCATGGCCCACATCAAGCTCGCGGCGCCGGTCACCCACATCTGGTACTTCAAGGGCGTGCCCTCGCGCCTGGGCTACCTGCTCAACCTCGCGCCCAAGGACCTGGAGAAGGTCATCTACTTCGCGGCCTACATGGTCACCGAGGTGGATGAGGAGGGCCGTCATGACGACCTGCCCTCGCTGCGCAACGAGCTGGAGGTGAAGAAGAAGCACCTCGAGGAGTCCGGCCAGGCCGAGGTCGAGGCGCGCCAGCAGCGCCTCGAGGAGGACCTCGCCCAGCTCGAGTCCGAGGGCGCCGAGGCCTCCCAGCGCGACAAGCTCCGCAAGACCGCCGAGCGCGAGATCACGGCCATGCGCCGCCGCAACCAGCGCGCCCTGGAGCACATGGACAAGGTGTGGGACCGCTTCGTGAGCCTCAAGGTCGGTGACCTGGAGGGTGACGAGGTCCTCTACCGCGACATGGTCGCCGACTACGGCATCTACTTCAAGGGCTCCATGGGCGCCGAGGCCATCCAGGCCCGCCTGCGCAGCTTCGACCTCGAGGCCGAGGCCTCCGCCCTGGCCGAGATCGTCGAGAACGGCACCGGCCAGCGCAAGACCCGCGCCATCAAGCGCCTCAAGGTCGTCAACGCCTTCCGCATGACCGGCACCGCCCCGGAGTCGATGGTCCTGGACAACATCCCGGTCATCCCGCCGGACCTGCGCCCTATGGTCCAGCTCGACGGTGGCCGCTTCGCCACTTCTGACCTCAACGACCTCTACCGCCGTGTCATCAACCGCAACAACCGCCTCAAGCGGCTCATGGACCTGGGCGCCCCGACGATCATCGTCAACAACGAGAAGCGCATGCTTCAGGACGCCGTCGACGCCCTGTTCGACAACGGCCGCCGCGGCCGTCCGGTCACCGGCGTGGGCAACCGTCCGCTGAAGTCCCTGTCCGACATGCTCAAGGGCAAGCAGGGCCGCTTCCGCCAGAACCTCCTGGGCAAGCGCGTGGACTACTCCGGCCGTAGCGTCATCGTCGTCGGCCCCCAGCTCAAGCTCCACCAGTGCGGTCTGCCCAGCCAGATGGCCCTGGAGCTGTTCAAGCCCTTCGTCATGAAGCGGCTCGTCGAGCTCAAGGAGGCCCAGAACGTCAAGGCCGCCAAGCGCATGGTCGAGCGCGCCAACCCCAAGGTCTGGGACGTCCTGGCCGAGGTCATCCGCGAGCACCCCGTGCTGCTCAACCGCGCCCCCACCCTGCACCGCCTGGGCATCCAGGCCTTCGAGCCCCAGCTCATCGAGGGCAAGGCCATCCAGCTGCACCCGCTCGTGTGCGGCGCCTTCAACGCCGACTTCGACGGCGACCAGATGGCCGTCCACCTCCCGCTGGGCGCCGAGGCGCAGGCCGAGGCCCGCATCCTCATGCTGTCCTCGAACAACATCCTCAAGCCCTCCGACGGGCGCCCCGTGACCATGCCCAGTCAGGACATGATCATCGGCACCTACTACCTCACCTCCGACCCCGACCCGGCGGTCGAGGTCGAGCGCGACGCCGAGGGCAACGAGATCGTCCCGGCCTTCTCCTCCTTCGCGGAGGCGGTCATGGCCTACGACTTCGGCAAGCTCCACGTCAACGCCGCCTGCGACATCCGCTTCGAGGAGGGCATCGCCGCTCCCGAGGGCTGGCAGCCGCCCGAGGGCTGGAGCGAGGGCGACCCGATCACCCTGCGCACCTCGCTGGGCCGGGCCCTGTTCAACACCTCGCTGCCCGAGACCTTCCCCTACGTCAACTACATCGTTGACAAGAAGCAGCTGGGCAACATCGTCAACGCCCTGGCGGAGAACTACTCGCGCGTCGAGGTCGCCGCCTCCCTGGACGCCCTCAAGGCCAACGGCTTCTACTGGTCCACCTGGTCCGGTATCACCGTCGCCTTCGCCGACGTCGTCTCCCCGGAGGCCAAGCAGGAGATCCTCGTTCGCTACGAGAACGAGGCCGCTGAGATCGAGGAGCAGTTCGAGCTCGGTGCCCTCACCGAGGACGACCGCTACGCCTCGCTCATCGACATCTGGACCAAGGCCACCGCCGAGGTCGCCGAGGCGATGCGCGAGAACTTCCCGCAGCGCAACACCGTCTACCAGATGGTGGTCTCCGGGGCCCGAGGCAACTGGGACCAGATCCGCCAGCTCGCCGGTATGCGCGGTCTGGTGGCCGACCCCAAGCAGCGCCTCATCGAGCGCCCGATCAAGTCGAACTACCGCGAGGGCCTGAGCGTCCTGGAGTACTTCATCGCCACCCACGGCGCCCGTAAGGGCCTGGCGGACACGGCGCTGCGTACCGCCGACTCCGGCTACCTCACGCGTCGTCTGGTCGACGTCTCCCAGGACGTCATCGTCCGCGAGGAGGACTGCGGCACCCGCAAGGGCCTGACCAAGCGGATCTTCTCCTGGATCGAGGCCGGCGACGAGCTCATCAAGGAGCCCTCGGAGATCCTGGGCACCACCGTGTTCGGCACCACCCTGGCGCGCGACGCCATCGACGCCGAGGGCAATCTCATCATCGAGGCCGGCGCCGACCTGGGTGACGCCGAGATCCAGGCCGCCATCGATGCGGGCATCGAGGAGATCACGGTCCGCTCCGTGCTCACCTGCGACTCCAACGTCGGTACCTGCGCCGCCTGCTACGGCCGCTCGCTGGCCACCGGTAAGCGCGTCGACATCGGTGAGGCCGTCGGCATCATCGCCGCCCAGTCCATCGGTGAGCCCGGTACGCAGCTGACCATGCGTACCTTCCACACCGGTGGTGCGGCCGGCGCCGCCGACATCACCCAGGGTCTGCCCCGTGTGCAGGAGCTCTTCGAGGCCCGCACGCCCAAGGGCGAGGCCGCCGTGGCCGAGGCCGCCGGCACCCTCAAGATCGAGGACGACGCCGACGGCAAGCGCCTGGTCATCACCCGCGACGACGGTGAGGAGGACGTCATCGTCCCGGTCTCGCGCCGTCAGCGCCTGCTGGTGGGCGACGGCGACCACGTCGAGCCCGGCCAGGCCCTCACCGAGGGTCCGGTCGACCCCAAGAAGGTCCTGCGCCTGCGCTCGGTGGCCGCCACCCAGCGCCACCTCGTCGAGGAGGTCCAGGAGGTCTACCGCTCCCAGGGCGTGGACATCCACTCCAAGCACATCGAGGTCATCGTGCGCCAGATGCTGCGCCGCGTGACTGTGCTCGACTCCGGGGACACCCGCCTCCTCCAGGGCGACCTCGTGGACGTCATGCACTACCGTGCCGAGAACCGCCGGGTCATGGCCGAGGGCGGCAAGACCGCCACCGGCCGTACCGAGCTCATGGGAATCACCAAGGCCTCGCTGGCCACGGACTCCTGGCTGAGCGCCGCCTCCTTCCAGGAGACCACGCGCGTGCTCACCGAGGCCGCCATGAACGGCAAGTCCGACCCGCTGCTGGGCCTCAAGGAGAACGTCATCCTCGGTAAGCTCATCCCCGCCGGTACGGGCCTGGCCCGCTACTCGGACATCGAGGTCGAGCCCACCGAGGAGGTCAAGGCGGAGGTCTTCTCCCGCGTGGACCTGGGAGACGGCGTCTTCGGCGAGTCCGTCGCCCTGGACGACTTCCACTTCGGTGGGGACCTGCGTGCGGACTTCTCCGACGACTTCCGCACCGGTTTCTCCAGCAGCGAGGACGTCGAGTTCTGACCGAGCCTCCACCGGGTCCACGGGACCTGAGGATCGCATAGCGTTCGGCCCGCTCCCCAGTAGGGGAGCGGGCCGAACGCTGTCAGAGGCCGAACGCTGTCAGAGGCCGGGCGTGGAGGAGCCGGGCTCGGAGGAATGGGTCTCAGGCACTGAGCATGGTCTCGCGGACACGGCTGACCCAGGTGATCTTGTCCTCCAGTGAGGCGCTCGCCGGGGTGTTGATCTTGAGACCCTCGTAGACCTGGACGCCGTCGGCGGCCCGCATCGTGGCGGCCACCCTCTCCGGGGTGAGCCAGCTCGTCGGCTCGTGCTCGGCCAGCGGCAGGTGGGCGTCGGCCCACGCCCAGGCCCACTGCGTCTCCTCCGGTCCGGCGCCTGAGATCATGACGCCGCCCAGGAGGCCCGCCTCCACGAGCTCGCGCACGTGGTTCTCCGGGGTGGACGGGTCATGGGTCTCGATGACGGAGCGACCCCAGTTGACGGTGATGAGTGCCGCGGTGTCCCGGCAGGCGGCGATCTCTTGGGCCAGTGTCAGGAAGGCCTTCTCCGAGGGGCCCACGCCGCCCTCGGCATCGCAGTGCTCCACGATCATCCCCAGGCCGCGGGAGGCGAAGTCCTCGCTCAGCTCGCTCAAGGAGGCGTGGAAGGCCTCGGGGGTGGCCTGGTGGTGTGGCGCCGAGTGCAGCTCCACCCGGGTGACGAGCCGCTCGCCCGCAGCCTCGTGCAGGCGGTCGACTGCCTCCAGCAGCGAGCGGGTGTAGGCCAGTGCCTGAGCGCGTCCGTCATCGTCGGGGGAGGCCAGGCCGAAGACGGGGTCGGCTCCGGCGCGCCCCATGGTTCCCGGGATCGCCGTGATGACGCACTGGTGGAATCGTCCGGCCAGCTGCTCGGCCAGCCACGGCTCGGGGGCGTCCAGGGCCTCCCGGAAGGGCGGCTCGATGCCGTCGACCCAGCCGAGGTCGGCCAGCGCGGCGTACAGGGCGGCGGCACCGCTGCGGTCCTCGTCGTCGGGCGGAAGCATGGGGTAGGCGCCGACGACGAAGGGCACGGTGGGGGGCTGGGCGGGGGTGTCAGTCCGATTCTCTGAGGTGGCGGACATGTGGTCTCCTTGAGGTTCAGGGATCGTGCTACAGTGCGCGATACGTCAGACATCATATGACTGGATGTGTAGTGGCGCACCGTCGCGCACGGCACTGCCAGTCGTTCAACGCCGGCGGGCAGCCGCTGCCGGCACGAAGGACCTCCCCATGCTCTTCGACCTCAGCGCATCCGAGACCTCCCCCCTGTGCCTCAGCGAGCAGGATGTCGCCGCCCTGGCCGCCTGCGGGCGCGGCACGATCGTTCTCGACGTCGCCGCCCGCGCCGACGCCACCCTCATGGAGTTCACCGGCACCAACGGGCGGATCACCCTGTCCCTGCGCGCCGGCCGGCTCGACGGCGAGCAGCTCCTCGGCGCGGCCGGCCTTCCGGAGGGGCTCTCCGGAGCCGGGAGTGAGAGCGGTATTCAGCGCCGTGTCCTCGATGCCGAGGACGCCCTGGGCCTGGACGACGGCCGCCCCCACACAATCGCCGTCACCGTCAACGAGACCGGCACCCACCTCTACGCCGACGGCTACGAGTGCTTCTCCACGACGCTGACCGCCTTCCTCGCCCAGATCGGGTTGACCGACGTGCGTATCGACCCCGACGGGATCGCCACGGTCACCCGCCTGGCCGCCTGGGCCGAGCCGCTCAGCGACCGCGCCGTCATGGCCCAGTCCCTGGCCGCCACCCCACTGGTCCAGTTCGCGGCCAGTGAGCTCTCCGCCCGCGACGCCCGCCGCACCGGCGCCCTGGCCACCGGCTCCATCCGGGCGCTGCTGCGCACCCGCGGCCGCGGCCAGGCAGGCACCATCATCGCCGCGAGCGGCCAGGGCGGCACCTTGCACCTCGACATCGACGCGGGAGGTCTGAGCTACCGGGTGCTCCCCGGTGAGGACTCGTCGGAGACCGAGCCCCTCATCGAGGCGCGAGCCCCGGGCCACTGGGACGACGGGACCTGGCACGACGTCGTGGTCACCTCGGGGCGCGGTGCGGTGGAGATCCACGTCGACGGCTACCAGGTGGCCCTGGTCCCCGGTGGCGCCTTCCTGGCCGACATCGCGCCGGTGACGCGCGTCGTGGTGGGGGCCGACCTGGACGGCAGGCGCCTCTTCGGCGAGGCGCAGACCGCCATGATCTACGACGCCGCCCTCACCGACGCCCAGGTCAAGCGCCTGGCCGGGGCTGCCCCGCTGCCCACGCGCGCCCTGTTCGACACCGGCTACCACGGCGCCCGGTCCTACCGGATCCCCTCCCTGCTCACCCTGGACAGCGGCGTCATCCTGGCCGGCGCCGACCAGCGCGTCTCCATCCCCAACGACGCCCCCAACGACATCAACCTCGTCATGCGCCGCAGCCTGGACGGTGGGGCCACCTGGGAGGAGATGCGCACCCTGCTCAGCCTCCCGGGCACCGGGGCACTGGGGGCCAGCCTCATCGACTCCGTCCTGGTTCAGGACCGCTCCACCGGACGCGTCATCTGCCTGGTCGACCAGTTCCCCGGCGGCATCGGCCAGCCCAACGCGGCCGTCGGCACCGGCTTCGACGAGCAGGGGCGCCGCGTGCTGCACAACCGCGCCGGCGAGCGCTTCGCCGTCGAGCCCGACGGCAGCGTCGTCACGGAGACCGGCGAGGCCACCGACTACCGCATCGTCCTCAGCGGCGACGACCCCGCCGGGACCCGAGCCGGTGACGTGCTCCTGGGCGGCCGGGCGGTCGGCAGCATCTACCTCGCCCACGAGCAGGCCCCCGAGGACTGCCTCTTCCAGCACCGAGGCTCCCACCTGCTCATGCTCACCTCCGACGACGACGGCGCCACCTGGTCCGAGCCGATCGACATCACCGCCCAGGTCAAGGCCGACTGGATGTGCTTCCTGGGAACCGGCCCCGGCAACGCCATCCAGCTGACCGCACCGGAGCACGCCGGACGCATCCTCGCACCCGTCTACTACAGCCACGAGGCCGGCGGCACCGGCTACTTGTCCTGCGCCGCCATCTACTCCGACGACGGCGGGACCACCTGGACCCTGGGCGCCTCACCCAATGACGGACGCGAGGTGCTGGGCGCCGTCGTCCACTCCCGGGACTTGGCCGACGAGCGGGCCAGCCTGTACGAGTCCGTCCTCGTCGAGGGAGCCGACGGCGCCGTGCACGTGTGGGCCCGCAACCAGCACCCCTCAGGGAGGGTCGCCCATGCCGTGTCCCGCGATGGGGGCGTCACCTGGGGGGAGGTCGACTACGACGCGCAGCTCCCCGAGATCTTCTCCCAGCCCAACGCCATCGCCGTCACCGGCCTGGAGGGCGCAGCGGCCGCGGAGGACACTGAGGGCGTCACTGACGGCGCCACGGGGGAGGGTGGCCGGGGGATCGTCTTCGCCAACGCCTCCCGGATGCTGCCCTTCCGCGGCTGCGGCGTCCTGCGCCTGAGCTACGACGACGGTGCCACCTGGCCCCACAACCGGGTCATCAACCCGCGCCACTACGTCTACCAGTGCATGGCCCAGCTGCCCAGCGGCGACATCGCCCTGCTGTGGGAGCGCGAGTGGCAGGGGCTGTTCCTGACCACCGTGCCGCTGGCCTGGCTGACGAGCTCGCGCTCGACCATCAGCTGAGCCCGACCGGCCCCGCCGACCCGGGTGCCCGCGGCGCACAGGGCGGGGAAGAGGTGGGGGAGAATCACCCCATGACGAGTCCCTCGCCCTCAGCCTCCACACCCCGCCGCGCCCCGCACGAGCTGCTGGGACTGACCAGCCCCGCCTACGGCGGCGACTACAACCCCGAGCAGTGGGATGAGGTCACCTTCGCCGAGGACCTCGAGCTCATGGCCGAGGCCGGCGTCAACCTGGTCTCCCTCGGCATCTTCTCCTGGGCGCGCCTCGAGCCGCGCGAGGGCGTCTACGAGCTCGACTGGCTGGTGGAGATCGTGAACCGTCTCCACGAGGCGGGCATCGCCGTCGACCTGGCCACCGCCACCGCCTCCCCGCCCGCCTGGATGGCCACCGACCACCCCGAGTCCCTGCCGATGAACGCCGACGGCGTGCGCCTGGGCCTGGGCTCGCGCCAGCAGTACTGCCCCAGCTCCACCGTCTACCGGGAGCGCGCCGCCGCCCTGGCCGCGGCGCTGGCCGAGCGCCTGGGCGACCACCCGGGCGTCGTCATGTGGCATATCGGCAACGAGTACGGCTGCCACACCGCCGAGTGCTTCTGCTCCGCCTGCGCCCGGGCCTTCCGGGCCTGGCTGGCTGACCGCTACGGCGACGTCGAGCGCCTCAACGCCGCCTGGGGCACCGACTTCTGGTCCCAGCGCTATGCGAGCCTGGAGCAGGTGGCCCCGCCCGGTGCCATGCCCACCTTCCCCAACCCCGCCCAGGTGCTGGACTGGAGGCGCTTCAGCGACCACCAGCTGCGCAGCATCATGGAGGCCGAGGCCCGTATCCTGCGGGAGTGCTCGACGCGACCGGTGACCACCAACTTCATGGGCGACTTCCCGGCCACCGACTACTGGCGCTGGGCAGCGTCCCTCGACATCATCTCCGACGACTCCTACCCCGACCCCGCCGACCCGGCCGCCGCCCACGAGGTCGCCTGGGCCGGTGACCTCATGCGGGGCCTGGCCGGAGGACGCCCCTGGATCCTCATGGAGCAGGCGCCCAGCGCCGTCCAGTGGCGCAGACGCAACTCGCCCAAGCGCCCCGGCCAGCTCCTCCTGTGGTCCCTGGCCCGCGTGGCCCACGGCGCCGACGGCGTCCTGCAGTTCCAGTGGCGCCAGTCCCGCCAGGGCGCCGAGACCTTCCACTCCGGCATGGTTCCCCACGCCGGGCGTGACAGCCGCACCTGGGAGGAGACCGTGGCCACCGGGCAGGCGCTCAGGCGTCTCGGGCCGGTCCTGGGGGAGCCGGTACGGGCCGAGGCGGCCCTCGTCCTGGACTGGGAGAGCCAGTGGGCCCTGAGCACCGCCATCGGCCCGGTCGAGGTCGGCGAGCGCTTCGAGACGGCCCGAGTCTGGCACCGCAGCCTGTGGGAGGCCGGGATCGCCACCGACATCGTCCCGGTGGGCCGGAGCCTGGAGGGCTACCGCCTCATCGTGGTCCCGGCCGTGTTCATCGACCGCCCCGAGCTCGCCGAGCACCTGGAGCGGGCGGTCACCGCAGGCGCCCAGGTCGTGGTGGCCGGCCCCACCGGGGTCGTGGACGCCAACGCGGGAGCCGTCCTGGGCGGCTACCTGGGATCCCTGCGGCCGCTGCTGGGGGTGCGGGTGACCGATCATGCCGCCCTGACCGGCCCAGTCGGGCAGGCTGATCCCCGAGGCGCGCTCGTCAACCGCCTCAGCCGCGCCGTCGGGACTCCCGCCGCCGAGACCTGGACGGGACTGGAGGCCGTCAGCGAGCCGCTGCGCCGGGTCCTGGACCGGATGGGAACGCCCGCCCCCGATCTGCGCGCCGGCGGCTGGGCCGAGGAGCTCCGTATCGACGAGGCGCCCGAGGAGGCGGCCGGGAACACCCGGGCGGGGCAGGGCCGGCAGCCGGTGGAGGTCGTCGCGGTCTTCGACGGGCGCGGCGGGGGAGCGGACCTGGCCGGTCGGCCCGCCATCACCCGGCGGGCAGGTGACGGGGCAGGAACGGGCTGGTACGTGGCCGCCGACCTCGACGCCCTCAGCCGGGCCGCACTGCTGGCACTGGTGTGTGCGCACGCCCGGCTGCGACCCGTGGTCGCCGACCTGCCCGACGGCGTCGAGGCCCAGCGGCGCGGGGACGTCCTCTTCCTGCTCAACCACTCCGACCGGGCCGCCGAGGTGGCCGGAGTCGTGGGCACCGACCTGCTGAGCGGCCAGTCCTGCACCGGCCACGTGATCGTGCCCCCGCGCTCAGCGCTCGTGGTGCACGAGAACACTCGGTGAGTCCTCCTTCCGGGTCCGAGGCACCTCGTGCCGGTAGCCTCAGTGGCGTAGCCTCGTGGTCGTAGAGACCCCATCGTTACCCCTCTGGCAAGGAGCCTCATCGTGTCCCGTCCTCTCTCCCGTGGGCCGCAGTTCGACGACGACGCAGCGACGGACGCGGCTGTCGAGCGCACCGAGCACATCGACCGCGGTCGGCCCACCGAGCGGATCGACCTGGCCCAGATGGAGGCGCAGTCGGGGGCCACGGAGGCCATCGCCATGCCGCCGGGGGACGAGGGATGGGGGTACCTGCCGCCGTCGACGTCGACCCCGCAGCTGGCCGCCTCCCCGGACCAGCGCAGCCAGTACACCCAGGTCCTCCAACCCATGCCCGCGGCGCCGCAGACGATGGCCATGGACACGCCGCCGGTCTACCCGGCTGAGCCGGTCCAGCCGGTCTACGCCACCCCCGAGCCCGCACGGCCCATGGTCTCCCAGGTGCCGGTGCGTGAGACCTGGGGCGAGCCCGAGCCGGAGCCCCCGGTGGAGCTTCCACGCCCGCCTGAGCGCCGTCGTACGGCCGCCCTGCCGTTGGGGACGATCATGGTGCTCGTGGCCTGCGGGGCCCTGGGGTGGGGGACCTACACGCTGCTGAGCACGCTGCACGTCTTCGAGATCCTCTCGACTCAGAGCTGGACGCCCAACTGGGCTGCGATCGGCGCCGTCGGCGGTGGCGCGGTGCTGGCCTTCTTCGCCTTCCTCGTGTCCTGCTCGGCGCTGGCCAGAGCCAAGCCGAAGGGGCCCGCCGCCCTGCTGGTCCTGGCGGCACTGTTCCTGCCCCTGGTGGCCACAGGAGCGGGCGTCTACTACGGGGCGGGCGTGCTCAAGACGCATACCCTGGCCGAGGCGGAGAGCTTCTCCGGCCAGCTCAAGATCGGCAATGTCGACCAGGCCCTCAAGGCGCTGCAGTCCGGAGTCTCCTTCCCCGGACGCGACGACCTCATCAGCATCCTCAACACGGTCAAGGAGAAAGCCGCTGAGCAGGGTGTCACCTCGCCGGACACGGACTCGCAGGGGACCGACCAGTCCGGGGACCAGCAGGACGGCTCCCAGGACGGAAGCGGTCAGGAAGGCGGCGACGGCCAGCAGGGTGAGGGCGACTCGGCGGGCGGCGAGGGCTAGCCTCGGCTGCGGTAGGACGTTGGGCGCACCGAGGGCGGCTCTGCCCGTGCTCATCCGCGGACCGCGCGGATCGCATGTCAAGACTGGGTGACGAAACTAGTGCACGGCCGGTTTCCATGGGGTAGAACTGCCGTGTTTGATTCCCTATCGAAGGCAGCCCTGTGTCTACCAGCAGTTTTCCTCCTGATCCTTCGCATGGCACTGGTGAGGCTCCTGTTCCCGCGCCCCCGATGACGTCGGGGCCGGAGACCGGCAGCTTTCCCGCTGTGCCTGTGCCTCCTCCGCCGAGCGCCCCCGCGCCCCAGGTGCCCAACGCCGCCGAGGCTCCTCCGCCGCCTCCGGTGCCCGCCCCTGGAGGAGAGGCTGTGGCCGCCCCGAACACGATGGGCGTCCCGGTCGCCGCCGGCTCCGCACCTGGTGCGCCGGCGCCTCAGGCCCAGGGCGGGTTCGTGCAGCCCGGGCAGGCCGCTCAGGCCTCGCCCCTGGCGCAGACCTTCACCGCCTGGTTCCGCGGCCCGGGTCTGACCTCCACGGCCCTGAGCCTGGCGATCGTGCTCGGATCCGCAGCCATCAGCGCGATCCTCACGATGGTGGCCATATCGACCACGGACTCGACGAAGACGTTCCCGACGACCTTCTCCACGCTGCCGCTGCTCATGGGCTGGAGCCTGGGTGGGCAGTTCGTCATGTCAGGCTCGAACTCTTACGAGACGATCACCCTGACCTTCACGCTGCTGCCCATGGGGGCTCTGACCGCTGCTGGTATCGGGGTCTTCTGGCTGGCGCGCCGCCGGGCCGTGGTTGACGGGTCGGCGGCCCCGCTGGTCCCGACTCTGGCGCGGGCCGGAGCCGAGGCTCTGGCTGTGGCCCTGGTGGCCTGCTTGGTGACGGCACCGTTCTCCATGACCGCCACGATGATGGGGTTGAAGGTCATGACGGTCTCTTCCTCCGCGCTGATGACGATCCTGCTGGTGACGGTGGTGGTCTTCGTGGCGCTGGTGGTGGCTCGCAGCGGCGGGGCGCTGATTGAGCGCCTGCCGCGCCCGGTGGTGCAGCTCGGCCGCGAGCTGGGTGCTCTGAGCGCCGCACTGGGAGTGGTCCTGGGGGTCTTCGTCGTTCTTGCCTACATCGTTGCGGCGCTGACCCAGGGGTGGAACCTGGCCTCGATTCTTCTGCTTCCGGTCTTCCTGCCGAACCTGGTGCTGCTCGCCCTGGGCATGGGCTCCTTGGGAGGCATCACCCTGGACAAGAGCGAGGCCGCGGCGGCCCTGGCCTACTTCCTGCCGTCCCTGGGCGGCGAGGACGGCGGCGACGCCTACGCCTGGACCTGGTTCGGCAGCTGGTCGATCCTGCTGTTCGCGGCCATGATCGTGGCCATCGCGGCGGCGGCGCTGCGCGTGGGTGTCAGGCGCGCTCGCACGGGGCGGACCGAGTGGCAGCGCGTCTGGCAGCTTCCGCTCGTCTCGCTGGTCCTGGGGGCGATCGTCTTCTACGGGCTGCTCCCGTTGCGCTTCTCGGGCGCTGACACCCCGATGCGATCCTCGGGCGGCGGGGAAGGCCACTACATGTCCTTGAGCATGCAGCCCAACGCCCTGACCTTCTTCCTGCTTGGGGTTGTCGTGGCGATCATCTCCGTGCTGGCCGAGCTGCTGCCCCTGTGGGTCTACTCCTCCTTCCCGGCGGTGCTGCAGCTGGCCGGCGGGAAGAAGGCGAGTGCGGCCTGGCGTGCGGGCACCTCCGGCGTGAGTCCGACGTCGTCGGCCCAGCAGTGGGCGTACAGCACCGACCCGGCCACCGGGGCCAGCATCGCCACGGACCCGGCCACCGGCGCCGTCTTCTCCATGGATCCGGCCACCGGCCAGTGGGTGGAGACCACGCCGGCCTCGCAGGCCCCGGCTCCTGGACCTGGCGGCGCGGCCGCGGTCGCGACTGCTGCGGGCGACCTGCCCGAGCCCGCCCCGATGAGTGCGGCCTCGCGCAAGAAGGTCATTCTGGGACTGTCGGCCTTCGGGGTCGTGGTGGCGCTGGTGGTGGCCGGCGTTGTCGCGCTCAACGTCGTCAACGGCATGCGCGGTCCCGACAAGGCGGTCGAGAGCTACCTGACGCTCCTGTCGGAGGGGAAGGCCTCTGAGGCCACCAAGATGGTGGACCCCGGTGTCCCCAACGACCAGCGCAAGCTGCTGACCGACGACGCCCTCAAGGCCGCCAAGGCGAGGATCAAGGTCACCAAGATCGACAAGCCCACCATCTCCGGTGACACCGCCACGATCAAGGCTCACCTGTCCCTGGACGGGAAGGCCTTCGAGTACGACTTCACCGCCTCGAAGTCGTCGGGCTCCTTCGGCCTGGACAGCTGGAAGGTGGATAAGCCCCTCGTGGTCTCCGCGGACTTCAGCTCCTCCTCGCTCCCGGGGCTGAAGGTCGCTGGGGTTGCCATTGACCTGGCCAAGGAGAAGGACGGGTGGAGTGGGAGCCGCACCTCGACCCAGTTCGCCTACCCCGGTGTGTACCCGGTGTCGGCGCCGGACTCCGTCAGTAAGTACCTCTCTGCCAAGGAGACCTCCTTCACCCTGATTCCTTCGGGCAAGGGTGCCGCCTCGGAGGCCGAGTCGGTGGGCACCCAGAAGGTGGATGCCACTCCCACTGATGAGCTCAAGACCAAGGCGCTGGAGAAGGTCAAGGAGCAGACGAAGACTTGTGCGACCGTTCCGACGAACTCGGACAAGACCTGCCCCTACCAGACCTCCTCGGACATGACCTCGTTGTCGGTGGAGAAGGACGCCACGAAGGTGGAGTTCTCCGAGGACAGCAATGACCTGTCCTTCACCTCCGACGAGATCAGCATCTCCGGGTCTCCCAAGCCGTCGGCCTTCGACAAGAACCCCAGCCCCCGCAAGGCGAAGTTCACCTTCTCCGGGAAGGTGGAGCTGCCGGAGGGTGATGGCGAGCCCACCATCACGATCGAGTCCAGCAGCAGCGTCTTCTAGGGCTACTGGCCGGTGCCGGCCGCTGGGTCGGCACCGGCCAGCAGGATGCGTTCGCGGCGCGTCGTCTCAGGCGGTCACCTTCAGGGTGGATCCGCCCGAGGCGACGCGCCGCACTGCGATGCGCTCGGCGATCTGGTCGCGCAGCTCGGCCACGTGGGAGACGATGCCGACGGTGCGCCCGCCGGCGCGCAGGTGGTCGATCTGGGCCATGACCGCCTGGAGGGTGTCGGCGTCCAGGGTGCCGAAGCCCTCGTCGATGAAGAGGGTCTCCAGGCTCACGCCCCCGGACTCGGCTGAGACGACGTCGGCCAGGGCGAGGGCCAGTGACAGGGAGACGTAGAAGGTCTCCCCACCTGAGAGGGTCCGGGGGTCGCGGGTGCGCTCGTCTCCGAGGTGGTCGACGACGGCCAGGCCCAGTCCCTTGCGGCGCCGGCGCTGGCTGGTCTCCTCGGCGACCCGGATGAGCTCGTAGCGCCCGGAGGACATCTGGGACAGGCGCTCGTTGGCGAAGACGAGGACCTCCTCGAAGCGGGCCTGCAGCACCCAGGTGGCCAGGGGCGTGCCGGCCTCGTTCTCCCCGCGGGCGAGGTTCGCCACCCGGATGAGGTCGGCGCTGGAGCCGGCCGCCTCCTCATAGGCGGTGGCCGCCTGCTCGACGCCGTCAACGGCCCGGCGCAGGTGCTCGTGGGACTCGGCGGCGCGCGCCTGGAGGGAGGCGGCCTGCCTCGCGGCGGCGTCCGCCCGGGCGAGCTCAGCGGAGGCATCCTCGAGGAGGTCCTCCTCCTGGCCGCTCAGGGCGGCGATCTGCGGGTCCTCCAGCCCCAGGCGGACCCGCTCGCGGGCGGTGGCGGCGGCGCGCACGCTGGCCGTCAGGGCCTCGATGGCATCGCGCTCCATGAGGGCCGCCGTTGCCTGGGCCGCGCTGGTGAAGCCCTCCTCCTTCAGCGCGGCGGCCAGGTCCGCCAGGCCGCTGCGGGCCTGGGCCAGGGCGGTGCGGGCTGTGTCGACGTCGGCGGAGGCGTCCTCGGCCTCCTTGGCCCGCACGAGGAGCGCGGTGGCGCGGGCGGTGACGCTTGGCCAGGTCCCGCGCGCCTCCAGGCGGCGCCGCTGGTCCTGGGCCAGGGCCTCGCGCTCGGCCTCCGTGCGGCTGCGGGCGGACTCCTGGGCGGAGCGGGCGGCATCGAGCGCGGCGCGCTCCTGCTCGGTGCCGGCATCGAAGGCCTCGAGGCGCCCCACCAGCTCCTCGACGCCGTCGGCTGTTGCCTGCGCCGTGGCCAGGGCGGTGGCGGCAGCCTCCAGCGCCTCCTTGGCGGCGGGGGCATCCATGCCGTCACTGGCACGCTTGGCCTCCTCAAGCCGGGTGGCACAGGTGTCCCGTTCCCGGACAGCCCCGCTGAGTGCCTCGTCAGCCTGCCGCTGGTGCTCCTCGGCCGCCTCGACCTGCTGACGGGTGGCGCCGTCGGCGCCTGCGGCGGCGGGGGAGGGGTGGGTGGTCGAGCCGCACACGGGGCAAGGCTCGCCCTCGGTGAGCTCACCGGCCAGCGCCCCGGCGGTCCCGGAGATCCAGGCCAGGCGGGTGGCGCGTACCCGTTCGGTCGCCTCCCGCGCGAGCGCCGCTGCCTGAGCACAGGCGGCGTCTCGCTGGGTGAGCCGGGCGCTGAGCTGCTCGACAGCCAGGGCCGCCCGGTGGCGCTCCTCGGCCCGGGCCCGGCGGTCCTGAAGGCCCTCGAGGCGCTCCTGGGCCGCGCGCGCCGCCTCCAGCGTCTCCACCAGGGCGGTGCGCTGCGCGGGGCGCTCGGCGAGCTTCTCCGCGCGCTGCTCCAGCTGGGCGGCGGCGTGCTGCAGCTCCGCCTCCCGCTGCTGTAAGGCGCTCTCGCGCTCAGGGAGGCCGGCCTCCAGGTCCACGAGGGTCTCGAGCTGCCCGTGCTCGCGACGGCAGTGGTGCGCCAGGTCGTCAAGGCTGCGGGGGCTCAGGGCCTCAGCGCGGTCCGACTCCGATTCACCGGCCGCCACAGGGGTCTCTGCCGCGTCCGAGTCCTGCGGGGCGACGGCGCCCGCTTCGGCATCGCCGGCCATCGCCTGGCTGGGTTGATCCTCGAGGGCGGTGAGCTGGCGCTGCGCCTCACGGACCAGGGGCTCGACGAGGGCGGCGGGCGTCACCGCGGCACCATGACTGCGAGCCTCACTGCCGGTGGCCTCCTCCGTGCTGCCGGCACTGGTGACTCCGGCCTGCTCGGCCAGGTGGGCCAGGCCGCTCTGGTCGGCATGGGTGGCCAGTGCAGCGACGGCCTGTTGGGCGCGGCGACGGGCGGCCTGCTCGGCGACCAGGTAGGGCCGCACCCGGGAGGCGCGCTCGGCGTCCCGGAGACGCCGGGCGTCGTAGGCCTCCTGCTCAGCGCGCTCAGCCAGCCGCTCATTTTCCTCGACCAGGGTCCGGCGTCGCTCCAGGAGGTCGTGGAGGCTCTGGGCCTCCTCGCGCGCTGACTGGGCCCGGGTGAGGGCTGTCCCCGCGGCCTCGGCGTGGGCGTCGGCCAACGCGACCCGGTTGCGGGAGGCCTCCAGAATCTCAGCCCCGATGCGGCGAAGAGCCACCAGGTTCGGGGCGGCGCCCGCCATCGCCGCCTCCAAGGCCTGGGCCGGTGCCTGGGCAGGGGCGGCGTCGGCCTCCTGAGGCTCCGCGCGGTCGGTGTCATCCATGGGCAGCGGCAGCGCCTCCTGGGTCCCTCCGGATGGGACCTCCTGAGACGAGTTATCCGGTGACGAGTCCTCTGGGAGAACCGCCTGGTCGGCGTCGGCAGTCTCCTCGTCGGCATCGATGGTCTCAGTGGGGGAGGGGGCCTCGGTGAGGAGGGGGTGCCGTCCCAGGGAGGCGACCTGCCCGCGCAGGTCGGCCGCGGCCTGCTCGACCCGCCGGGCCCCGTCCCGGGAGGCCTGGATGAGGGCGTCCTGGATGGCGTCGTAGATGCCGGTGCCGAAGACGTCCTTGAGGAGGTGCTGGCGCTCGGAGGAGTCGGCGCGCAGGAACCGGGCGAACTTGCCTTGCGGCAGGACGACCGTCTGCGTGAACTGCTCCCGGCTTAAGCCCACGGCGCGCGTGATCTCCGCGTCGGCGTCGCCCACGCGGGTGACGGGCTCGTCGAGCGGCTCCCCGCCGACCTCGGCCAGGTGCCAGAGCTTGACGGTGCCGTTCTGGGTGGTGGTGCCTTGCCCGCGCCGTTTGGCCCGCTCGTAGGTGGGGGTGCGGCGCACCCGGTAGACGCCGGCGCCGGTGGAGAAGACGAGCTCGATGACGCTCTCGGTGTGCGGGCCCACGAGGGTGGAGCGGATGCGCTCCTTGGAGGAGTCGGCCGAGTCGGCCACGTCCCCGTAGAGGGCGAAGACGATCGCGTCGATGATGGTGGTTTTGCCCGAGCCGGTGGGGCCGGTGAGCAGGAAGCGGCCGGAGGCTCCCACCGCGTCGAAGTCGATGTGCTCCTGACCGGCGTAGGGGCCGATGCCGGTCATGGTCAGGGAGTGGATCCTCATCGCTCGCTCCTTGCGCTGGCCAGGGCGGACTCGTATGCGCTGCGCAGGACGCCGCGCTCGGAGGGCTGCGGGGCGCGCCCGCAGACGTCGTCGAAGAAGTCTTCGGTGATGCGCAGCGGGTCGGCCGCGGCGGTGACGGTGATGCGCTCGCGGGCGGTGCGCGTGGGGGCCTCGTGCTGGAAGGCCAGGAGGTTGGGGAATCTCTCCTTGAGGGTGGCCAGGGCGCCTGGTGGTCGCTCGCCCTGGAGGATGACGCGTACCCAGGCGCCGGTGGCGTCGTCGAAGGCGGGGGAGAGGAGCTCGTGCATGGTGCCGGTCAGGGTGCGTACCTGGTGCAGGATCGGGGTGGGGATGCGCTCCAGCCCGGTGACGCCGTCAGCGCCCAGGTCCAGCAGGACGGAGGACTTGGTGGCGGAGTTGCGGGCGCCTTCGGCCTCGTCGAAGGAGAAGGGCAGGGGCGAGCCGGAGTAGACCAGGCGCGGGCCGGCGGACCGGGTGAGCTCCTGGGGCCGGTGGAGGTGGCCGAGGGCCACGTAGTCCAGGCCGCCGCTGCGCTCGGCCAGGGGCGAGCCGCCCAGGGTGGTGAAGACGCCGGAGGGCACGGAGTCGACGCCGCCGACGCGGATGTCCCGCTCGGACTCGCAGGCCTCGCCGCCGACGACGAAGGCGTGGGCCATGAGCAGGCTCGGCATGCGCCGGCTGCGGCCGGCGCGCAGGCGGTCCAGGTCCGCGGCCACGAGGCGCAGGGCGGCGGAGACAACGGCCTCGTGGGAGCGGGGCAGGCGTGGGCGCTCTGGCGGGCCGGGCTGAGAGGAAGTGTCCCTGCTCTCGGCCAAGTCCTCTCCGGCTGTGTGCTTCGCGGGGGTCTCCTCGCCGAGGCGCTCAGCGAGGAGGGGCGGGAGGATCTCGCGGGCGGCGTCGGGGTCGAGGTAGGGCAGGGCGTGGACGATGGCGGCATCATTGCCATCGGCGTCGGGCAGGATGATGCCGCGGTCGAGGCCGGCGGTGCGGGCCCGGATGATGAGGCCCTCGCGCATGAGGTCGGCAGCGAAGCCGAGGCGGCGGGCGGAGTCGTGGTTGCCGGGGGTGAGGACCACCCGGGTGCGCTCGGTCAGGCGGCGCAGCGTTTCGTCGAGGAGGGCGACGGCGTCATTGGGTGGGATGGCGCGGTCGTAGACGTCCCCGGCGACGAGGACGGCGTCGACTGACTCGGCGGTGACGAGCTCGACGAGGTGGTCGGCGAAGGCGGCGTGCGCGTCATCGAGCACGCGCCCGTGGAAGGTGCGCCCCAGGTGCCAGTCGGAGGTGTGGAGGATCCGCATGCGGACACTGTCTCACAGCCCACCGACATCAATGACGGCTCCCTGTGTCGGTCAGTGACTGGTCTCCTGGTCAGAGTCGTCCTTGGTGCCGTTCTGCTCGTCCTCTGAGCCCGACGGTGTCTCAAAGAGTCTTTCCGCATCCTCAATTCTTCCAGCGGCGCGATAGGCGTCTGCGAGGTTGCTGCGTGAGATGAGGGTGTCGGGGTGGTCGGGGCCCAGGACTCGGCTGCGGCCGCTGAAAACCTGCTCGTACAGGGTGATGGCTT
>ERZ772932.15-NODE-15-length-127246-cov-9.907902_pt1 | contig 127246 bp, 105 predicted proteins | sample MGYA00511684_ERZ772932 | MGnify/ENA primary metagenome ERZ772932 (study PRJEB29015, sample SAMEA2738078) | human oral metagenome | biome: human oral; feature: human-associated habitat; material: saliva | place: China | collected 2210 ...
CCCACCGTATCAGACGGACCCGCATCGCCTTGCCCGCGAGAATCGGCGGGAGGGGCGATGAGTGTCAGATGCGCGCGTTGACGTCCTGGTACCCGGAGTCCTCACGGGTTCCGCCCATGCCGTCACCGACCTCGCTGTAGTGACGAATCAACGTCACCGACCGGACCCACTTAATCATCTTGTAACCGTGGCTCGTCTCGCAGCGCAGGCGCAGCGGAGCACCGAACATGCCCGACAGCGGCGCGTCATTGCGGCCCCAGGCCAGGATCGTGTCATCCTCAAGGGCCATGTCCAGCGGCAGGCACGTGTAGTACGGCTCGACCGGACGCCCGTCGTGCATGTGCTGGGCCATGCCGAAGGACTCGAACATCACCCAGCCGGCCTCGGGATCGATCTGACCGACCTGCGCGAGCAGGTCCCGTACACGGATCCCCGTCCACTTGGCGATCCCCGTCCAGCCCTGCATGCAGGTGTGCATGGTGATCTGGGACTGGCTGGAGATCGCCTTGAGCTCCGCCAGGGAGAAGGACGCCGGCGCCGAGACCATGCCACCCACCTCGAGGCGGAAGTCGGCGAAGTCATTCGCCGCCAGCTCCTGGTACTCCGGAGACTCCTCCCGTGAGGGGGTGCGGGTGTTGACCCAATGGAACTTGGAGATGTCCTTCTCCGTCCACGGCTTCTTAGCGGCCTGCTGCGAGCTGAAGCGGTCCACCGTGAGGCGGCGGATCCCCCGCGTGGCGTCCCACAGGATCCGCTGGCTGCGACGGGTGTCCGTCAGCGTCCAGTAGGACATGGCGATCCACAGCGCCACCACGACGACGATCGTCCCGATCACGGTGACGTAGGCCTGACCCACCCGACTCGGGTCGTAGGCGCCGAAGACGATATGGGTGAGGTTGTGGGGAGCGTGCACGATGAACACCAGCCCCACGTGAACGATGGCGAAGCCCAGGTAGATGAACATGCCGATCAGGTGCAAGGAGCGGGCGGCCTGGCGGCCACCGAACAACTTGGCGTACCAGGGGAAGCGTCCCACGACGGCTGGGGACATGACCGGTCCTGTGACGATCATCAGCGGAGCGGCGATGAAGACGATGAAGAAGTACCCCAGCTGCTGGAGGCTGTCGTAGGGGGTGAAGTCGCACAAGGACGGGGTGCGCAGGTGCGCGTAGGTCAGCAGGGAGTCCCAGGCGTCGGGCAGGATCTGCCACGTGGTGGGAACCAGACGGTGCCACGCCCCGGTGCCCACGAGGAAGGCGACGTAGATGACGCCGTTGAGCAGCCAGAAGCTGGTGGCCACCCCGTGCCAGGCGCGCCCCAGCCCGATCTTGGCCCGGCCGGGCAGGGACAGCAGGGGAGAGAGGTCACGCTGATCGTCCCGGGCGGTGAAGGCCCCCTCTTCGAGGGGCACCTTGTCCTTGGTGAACCGGATCCACTCTGATCCGGGCTCGCACTGGTCCTTGAAGTAGAAGCGCGGGTGCGAGGCGATGATCTCAATCCCGGAGCGGAGGAGCACGCCCATGAGGAGGAAGTTGATGAAGTGGGTGACGCGCAGCCAGAGCGGGAAGGTCTCAGTGTCCACGCACTGCTGGGCGACGTCGTTGGCGGTCTGTGCGGCTAGAGGCAGAAAGGACATCATCGTGCCTTACAAACGGGGTGACAAATCTTCCGTGTAAACCATTGTACTGCTGTTTGCCGGTTCTATACAGGGGGTGATGACAAGGTGTCGCGATCGGGGTGCGATGCGGCGGAGAAGGAGTTAAGTCAGCCTTCCATAAATAAGAAACAATGGGCTGATTTAAATCGACGAAGCTCTGGTTGTCAGGTCGTTCCACGCGTTGAATACCGACGGAGAGAATCTGAGGAAATGGGACCGATCAGTCGTTATATCGACGGAGAAGTCCCGGTTCCTTCCCCCACAAAGCTCTGCAAGGCTTGTACGGTGGCTGTGACGACGCGGAAGACATCCGCCGTCTCCTGAGATACACGGAGGTAATCTCATGTCATCCGCTGCCACGACTGAGGGGGCGGCCTCCCGACGCGCTCGCCTCATCGGCAAGGGGTGGATCCAGGGCGTCGCCCTGGTCATGCTCTTCGGATTCACTGTCATGGGCCTGCTGGCCTACCGCACCTACACCAATTCCATGCCTCAGCCGCAGAAGGTGGTCACCGAGAGCGGCGAGACCCTGTTCACGACGCAGGACATCACCGAGGGGCAGAAGCTCTTCCAGGCCAGGGGTCTCATGGAGTACGGCTCCATCCTGGGGCACGGCGGCTACCTTGGTCCGGACTTCACCGCCGAGTACCTTCGCATGGAGGCCACGAGCGTCAAGAAGCAGCTCGCCGCCCAGGGGGTCGCCGACCCGGCGGCCGCCACCAAGGAGATGATGCGGGCCAACCGCTACGACCCCTCCACGGGAACCCTGGTGTGGACCGATGAGCAGGTCAAGGCCTACAACGAGGCCGTCGACCACTACACCACGATGTTCGGGCCCGACGCCCACAGCCACGGCCTCAAGCCGGATCTCATCACCGACCCCGTCCAGGTCAAGCAGGTGACGGCCTTCTTCGGCTGGACCGCCTGGGGGTCGTCCGCACAGCGACCCGGCCACGACTACTCGTACACGAACAACTGGCCCGCCGAGTCCCTGGTCGGCAACGCACCCACCGGTGACCTCATGATCTGGTCGGTCCTGTCACTGATCGTCCTCATCGGCGGAACCGGGGTCATGTTCGCCATCTACGGCCGCTGGAGCCAGAAGATCGGCTGGCACTCCGAGGAAGCGCCGGCCCTGTCCTTCCGGCAGCCCGAGGAGGTCGGACTGACCAAGTCGCAGCGGGTGGTGGCCTGGTACGTCTTCACCATCGCCGCCCTGTTCCTCGTCCAGACGCTCCTGGGGGCCCTGGCCGAGCACTACCGGGCCGACGTGCTGTCCTTCTTCGGCTTCGACCTGGGCCGGCTCCTGCCCTTCTCCCTGGCCCGCACCTGGCACGTCCAGCTCTCCTTGTTCTGGACCGCCATCGGGCTGCTCGCGGCCGGCCTGTTCCTGACCCCGTTCATCGCCAGGCGCGAGCCGAAGAAGCAGCACGTGCTGGTGTGGACCCTGTTCATCGCCGCCACGGTCGTCGTGGTCCTGTCCTGCCTGGCGGAGGGGGCCAGCCAGCACGGCCTGAGCTGGGCCAAGGGACCGCTGTTCGCCCAGCAGTGGGAGTACCTCGACCTGCCCTTCGTCTTCCAGGTGCTGTTGACCCTGGCCCTGTTCGTCTGGGTGTTCATCATCTGGCGCGCCATGCGCTCGCGCCTGAGCAACGAGCACGTGGCCAACATGCCCTGGTTGTTCATGTTCGCGGCCCTGGCGATCCCCGCCTTCTACGCCGTGGGGATGATGGCGCGCACCGGAACCCACGTGACCGTCGCCGAGTTCTGGCGCTTCTGGGTGGTGCACCTGTGGGTCGAGGACTTCCTCGAGCTGTTCACCACCGTCATGGTCGCCTACGTCTTCGTCCTGCTGGGCGTTGTCCGCGAGAGGATCGCACTGGGCATCATCTTCATGGACATCATCCTGTACTCCGCCGGCGGCGTCATCGGCACCATGCACCACCTCTACTTCTCCGGCACGCCGGTGGAGCACATGGCCCTGGGCGCCTTCTTCTCAGCCGCCGAGGTGATCCCCCTGACCTTCCTGACGGTGGAGGCCTGGGCCTTCATGCAGCTGGGCGCCAACCGCCACGGCAAGGAGGCCGGTCCCTTCCCGCACCGCTGGGCCGTTATGTTCCTCATGGCTGTCGGCTTCTGGAACTTCCTGGGGGCCGGTGTCTTCGGCTTCCTGGTCAACCTGCCCATCGTGTCCTACTACGAGATCGGGACCGCGCTGACGGCCAACCACGCTCACGCCTCCATGATGGGCGTGTACGGCTTCATGGCGCTGGCGCTGGGGATGTTCGCCCTGCGCTACCTGGTGCCGGCCGATAAGTGGCCCGAGAAGCTCGCCAAGACCTCCTTCTGGAGCCTCAACATCGGTCTGGCCTGGATGTGCTTCGCCACCCTGCTGCCGCTGGGCATCCTCCAGCTGCGCTACTCGGTGAGCACGGGCTACTTCGAGGCCCGCCAGCTCACGTACGTCACCAACTCGGTCAACACGATCATTGAGTGGGGGCGGATGCCTGGAGACCTCATCTTCATCCTCGGCGGAGTCCTGCCCTACCTCTACATCGCCTTCCTGGGACTGAGGAACTGGCGTCGAGGGCGGACGGTGGACTCCTTCGCCGAGGATGCCCTCTACGAGGAGATCCAGGGTGGGCGCAAGGCCTGGCGCGGTGAGCGCGCGGAGCTGAACGACTGATGGACTCACCCGACCTGAGCGTGTGGCTCATCGCCGCCTACGCGCTCATCATGCTGGGTGCTGCGTGGGCCGTGGACGTCCTCGGCTCGCGCAGCGCCCGGCACTCCATGTCCTGGCGGCACTCGGACTTCATGTACCACGACGACGTCGACGGCTGGAGGTGCCACGAGGACCAGTGGCTGTGGCCCACGGCCTTCGACCCGGACAAGCGCGTCATCCGCTATGAGGGGGCCCATGCCATCTGCGGGCGCTGCCCGTCCAAGGACAGTTGCTCGCCCACCCCCGGCCCACGGGAGATCACCCGGCCCGTCGACCCGTGGCCCTACTCCGACGCCGGACGCTTCCACCGCGGCGTGGGCCTGGTCATCGCCTGCGTCGGTGTCTTCATCCCGGTGCTGCTCATGGTGGCCTTTCACGCCGCCGGCGACCTCATCGTCCTGGGCACGACGACCGTCGTCGTCATCGTGGCCGGAGTCCTGCCGCTGGCCCGTCACCTGTGGAGCACCCCCGACAACGCGCCGGCCCACCTGCCCCACGTCGGCTCGCAGGAGTACCAGGAGGCGGAGGAGGCTCGTCGCTCATCGGGCACCGGGCCCGTCCCGGTGTCGATCAGTGCACGCCCCTCGGGATACCGCTCAGTGCGTGAGGCGGCCGAGGCGATCGCTGCCGCTCAGGCGCGTGCGTCCGCCACGGGGCGCACCGTGCATGTCTCCTTCCTCGCCGACTCCGACGGCGCCGGGAAGGCGGGAGGGAGTGTCGCCTCAGCGGAGCCCGAGCTGCGTCGCGTCACCGCCCTGCGCACCCGCAAGCGGGTCCCGACCGCCAGTGCCGAGCTCGGGTCGGATGGAACCCGCGGTGGGGCCCGGCGCTCATGGTCCTCGGCGTGGAACGAGGCCACCGACACCACCAGCGGATGAACCGGGCCCAGCCCTGAGTCACCTCGACCCACCTTCCTGAAGGACCCTTCATGACTACCACCACCACCGCCATTGCGGCCCTGGCCGTCCTCGTCCTGCTCGTCCTGGCCCTCTCGCTCAAGATCATCACCCAGTACGAGCGGGGCATCGTGTTCAGGCTGGGACGCCTGCGACCCGTCTACGAGCCCGGTCTGCACCTGGTTGTTCCCTTCCTCGAGCGCCTGGTGCGGGTCGACACCCGCGTGGTCACCCTGACTATCCCGCCCCAGGAGGTCATCACGGAGGACAACGTGCCGGCGCGCGTCAACGCCGTCGTCCTGTTCAACGTCACTGACCCGGTCAAGGCCGTCATGGCGGTGGAGAACTACGCGATCGCCACCTCCCAGATCGCGCAGACCACGCTGAGGTCCGTCCTCGGCCGGGTCGACCTGGACACCGTGCTCGCCCACCGCAGCGCCCTGAACGCCGACCTGCGAGACATCATCGAGAAGCTCACCGAGCCCTGGGGCGTGGAGGTCAGTGTCGTCGAGATCAAGGATGTCGAGATTCCCGAGCAGATGCAGCGGGCCATGGCTCGTGGGGCTGAGGCCGAGCGTGAGCGCCGCGCCAAGATCATCAACGCCCGTGGTGAGCTCCAGGCCTCCGAGGAGCTGCGTCAGGCGGCCGACACGCTCTCGAAGTCACCGGCCTCTCTCCAGCTGCGCTACCTGCAGACCCTCCTGGAGCTCGGCGCCGACCAGAACTCCACGGTCGTCTTCCCCCTGCCGATGGACATCATCGGACCGCTCCTGGAGCGCTTCGGTCCCCAGGGCGGCCTGCCGGAGGCTAACGAGGGCGAGGGCGGCGAAGGAGCTGGCGCACCGCGTCACCGATGAAGACTGCGACCGCCGCCCACACCAGGACCATGGCCGCCCAGCGAGCCGGCGGGATCGGCTCATGGAAGGCGCCCCAGGCCAGCAGGAACTGGATGGTCGGCGCGATGTACTGCCCCATCCCCACCACCGACAACGGCACGCGCCTGGTCCCGGCGGCGAAGAGCAGCAGGGGCAAGGCCGTGACCGGGCCGGCCACCACGAGCAGCGCCATGATCGGCCAGCCCTGATCGGGGGCCTGCCAGGACGACTGACCCTGCCAGGCCATGTGCCCCAGGTAGGCGAGGGCTACGGGAGTCACGATGGCGCTCTCCACCGTCAGCCCGGTCAGAGCGTCCACGTCGGGCCCGAGTTGCTTCTTGACCAGCCCGTACAGGGCGAAGGAGAAGGCCAGCGCCAGGGAGATCCACGGCAGCGAGCCCTGCAGCACCACCAGGAGGGCCACTCCAGCGCCCGCCAGCGCGATCGAGACCCGGTGAGCGGGACGCAACCGCTCATGCAGCACCAGCGCGGCCAGGGCCACCGTCACCAGCGGGTTGATGAAGTAGCCCAGGGCTGCGTCGGCCGTGCGAGCGGTGTTGACGCCATAGACGTAGACGAGCCAGTTGACCGAGACCAGCAGCCCGCAGACGGCCAGCATCCCCAGCAGGCGCGGTGAGCGCACCACGTGAACCAGCTGCGCCCAGCGGCGCCGCAGGGCGATGAGCGCCAGGCAGGTCACCAGCGTCCAGACGATCCGGTGACCGATGATCTCCACACTGCCGGCGGCCGAGAGGAGGTGGAAGTAGAGGGGGAAGAAGCCCCACAGGCAGTAGCAGCCGACGACCAGCGCCATCCCGGTGCCATCGAGCGCCCCTGACGCCGAGGTCGCCGCGGCCTCAGGAAGGGCCGGTGGCGTAGCGGTGGGGCCGTCTTTCGAGGAGGATGCACCGGGGGAGGAGCTCATTGTGATCTGTTCCTGATCCGTTCGCGCTCGGGGATGGCTGCGGTGACCGTGTCGCCGCTCCGCGTAGCATAGTGAGGCGCACTGGACCGCCTCGGAAGGAGCCGCTCTTTCGCGGGTGAGGACGGCGCGCCGATCGGTCCCGATCGCTCAGCCCCGGGCCTGACAGGCCCGGACCCCGCACGTGAAGGAGCCCCGCCATGGCCGACGCCGCCCGCGCCCGCAAGGTCGCCGACCGTATTCATGAGACTGTCGCCCGCCTCCTTCAAGGGCGAATCAAGGATCCGCGCCTGGGTTTCGTCACCGTCACCGATGTCCGTGTCACCGGCGACCTCCAGCAGGCCACCGTCTTCTACACCGTCTACGGCAGCGATGAGGAGCGGGAGGAGACGGCCAAGGCGCTGCGCTCAGCCAAGGGACTCATCCGCTCCGAGGTCGGCAAGGCTCTCGGCATCCGCCTGACCCCCTCGCTGTCCTTCCAGCTCGACGCCCTCCCCACCACCGCCAAGACCCTCGAGGACGCCCTGGCCCAGGCCCGGGTGCGCGACGCTCAGATCGCCAAGGCCGCCGAGGGAGCCACTTACGCCGGTGACGCCGACCCCTACCGCCACGATGAGGAGGCCGAGGACGGCGATCCCCAGGCCGAGGAGGCCGATCAGGAGCCCGCAACGGACGCCGAGGACCGGTGAAGGCCTCTGAGCGGGCCGAGCCCGTGGAACGGACCGACCGCGCACGTCGTCGCCCCGACGTCCCCCGCGGCGCCGTCACGGCCGCCGACGGGATCCTCGTGGTGGACAAGCCCCAAGGGCTGACCAGCCACGACGTCGTCGGTGCCACCCGCCGCCTGGCCGCCACCCGCAAGGTGGGGCACGCCGGCACCCTCGACCCCATGGCCACCGGCCTGCTGCTGCTGGGCATCGGGCGCGCCACCCGCTTCCTCACCTACCTGGTGGGGGCCGACAAGACCTACGAGGCCACCGTTCGCCTCGGGGTGGAGACCACGACGGAGGACGCTGACGGGCGGATCGTCGCGGCCCGCGGCTGCCGGATCGAGGACCTGCCCGAGGGCCGCCTCCAGGAGGTGCTCACAGCCCTGACCGGACCGATCCAGCAGGTGCCCAGTGCGGTCTCCGCCATCAAGGTCGACGGCGTGCGAGCCTACCAACGCGTCCGTGACGGACAGGACGTCGAGCTGCAGGCCAGACCCGTCACCATCCACGAGCTGCGACCGACCGCAGAGCCCCGGAAGGCGATCGTCGAAGCCGACGGCGCCCTCAGCGACGGCCCGGACGCGGTGGAAGCCGTCGACATCGACATCCTCGTCTCCTGCTCGTCGGGCACCTACGTGCGCGCCCTGGCCCGGGACCTGGGGCGGGCACTGGGCTGCGGGGCTCATCTGACCGCGCTGCGGCGCACCGCAGTGGGCCCCTTCGACATCGACGAGGCCCACACCCTGGCGGGCCTGTCCGCACAGGTCGAGGCCGACGCCTCCAGTCCTGAGCCTCACGGGGTCACCACGCTACCGCTGGAGGAGGTCGCCCGGCGCTGCTTCGATCAGCTCGCCCTGACCGAGGACGAGGCGCGCGCACTGCGCTACGGCCAGCCCCTTGACGCCGAGGTCCTGGAGAGGGGCGAGTCACCCGAGGGCCGGCGGCTGCATGCCTCTGCGAAGACTGCCGAGCAGCGCGTCGTCGCCGGATTCGCCCCCGGCGGGCGCCTCGTGGCACTGTTGAGGCACCAGGGCCCCCGCGCGCGCCCGGTACTGGTCCTGGACCCGGCCTAAAGACGCGTACAACGGGCCGCCGGCCCGCCCGGCGAAAGCACACCCGATGAGCACCTTTGCGTGAGGAGACATGATGAGCCAGACCGGAGGATGCCGCTGCGGATGCGGCGGGCACGGCAAGCGCAACGAGCAGGACGAGCGGGCCGCCGCGCCCGCAGTCGCCCAGCCGGTGGGTGAGGGATACCGGCCCGAGCCCGCGCAGACCTCTCCGGAGATCGTCGACGCAGTCGCCATCGCCTCAGCGGTGACGACGGCCCTGGGAGCGGGAGCGCCGCAGGGCGTCACCCCCGGGCACAAGGCCGGCAACCTGCTGGGCCTGCGTGATGTCTCCGCCTCCGCCTCGGGCGGTGGCGGTTGCGGCTGCGGAGGCCACTGACCCCGCCCCGTCACACGCTGTGGCGCTGGAGGGCCTCGGTGACCGTCGTCAGGCGTGAGGGGCCGTCAGCCTCCTCGTATCGCCCCAGGGACAGGTCCTCGGTGATCTGGCCGTCCATGAGCACCAGGACACGGTCGGCCCGGGCCGCCACCTGAGCGTCGTGGGTGACCATGACCAGAGTCGTCCCCGAGGCGTGAATCTCCCCGAGCAGGTCGAGGATCTGCAGCGCGGTGGCGGAGTTGAGCGCTCCGGTGGGCTCGTCGGCGAAGACGATCCCGGGGTCGTTGATGAGGGCCCGGCAGATGCCTGCGCGCTGCAGCTGGCCGCCGGAGACCTCGGTGACGCCGCTGGCGGCCAGCTCGGCGATCCCCATGCGCTCCATGAGCTCCTCTCCGCGCGCCGTGACCTCGGAGCGCGGGCGCAGACCCGCCAGGAACCCGGGCAGGACGATGTTGTCCAGCAGGCACAGGGTGGTCATGAGGTGCGCCTGCTGGAAGACGAATCCGAAACGCGTCAGTCGCAGCGCCGCCAGCTCCTTCTCACTCAGGCTCGTGATCTCCTGGCCGCCCAGGAGTACCGAGCCGGCGTCGGGCCGGTCCATACCGCTCAGGCAGTGCAGGAGGGTGGACTTCCCGGACCCGGAGGGGCCCATGATGGCGACGAACTGCCCCTGCGCGACATCCAGGTCGAGGTCTCGCAGGACGGGGGAGTGGTAGCTCTTGGACAGGTGCTGGGCCCGCAGAGCCGGTTGTCCGGCTCCCGCGGTCACGGCCGGTCCCGCGGCTGCTGAGCCGGTGCGCAATGAGGAGCCCGCTGGGGTGGAGGCGCGCATTCTGTCTCTCCTTACTCGCTGGTGGTCAGGGTCATGGTCAGGGGCATGGTGCGCAGGCGTCTGAGGGCCAGGGCGACGGCGCCGACGACGGTGGCCAGCAGTGCCCCCGGCAGGACGAGTCCCACCAGCCACCAGTTGGGAAGGAGCTGAAGGTCGGGGGCTCCGCGCGAGGCCATGACCGTCCCGATCGCGGGACTGCCCAGAGTGGAGGCACCTAGGAGCCCCAGGGCGGTCCCCACCAGCGCCAGGAGGCCGAAACGGATGAGGTACTGCCCCGCAACGGCCCGTCTGGTGCACCCCAGCGCCATCAGGACGCCGATCTGAGGCCGTTCCCGCGAGACGATGAGGACGGTGAACAGCATCGTGATGAGGAAGGACAGCCCCAGCGCGATGGCGCAGGCCAGCGTGGTGACGACGCGGACCTGGGAGCCGGTGGCCCCGAAGAACTGGGCGGCGTACTGATTCATACTGATCGCCTGGATCCCCGGGAAGTTGCCGCTCAGCTGCTTGGCGACGGCACTGGCCTGCTGGGGGGAGCCGGCGTCGGCGTAGACGATCTGCCACAGCGCGGGGGCACCGTCATCGAAGGTGGCTTTGGCGGTGTGCCCGTTGTTGGTGATGTCCTGGTAGACACCCGTGACCGTCAGGTCCTTGTCGCCGTCGGCGGTCTGGACGGTGACCGTGGTTCCCTCCTTGGCGCCCGCGTCCTGGGCCTGGCTGTAGGACAGGGCGACCTCGTCATCGGTGGTGGGGGCGCGCCCGGAGAGGTACGCCATGGGGAAGGCCTCATGGTCCCCGATATCGATGAGTGCCGTCTCCCAGCCCCCGGCGGCAGTGGACATCTTGTAGTTGCGGCGCAGCATCGTGGCGTGGCGGGTGACGCGAGGGTCGGAGTCGACGGCCCTCTCAACGGCGGCCAGGTCCTGGACCCCGGCGCGCGCGTCGATGCGCAGATCGGCCCGACCGGCCCCCAGGTAGGTGGCCACACGGGGGTCGTTCAGAGTGGAGGAGACATTCGTCGGCAGCACCATGGTGAAGGTGCACAGCGCCAGGACACCGAGCATCAGGGCGTTGGAGGGGCGCAGTGCCTCGCGCGTCCCGAGCCATGCCTGAACCGGGAGGCGGCGAAGGGAGGTCAGTCTCCAGCGCTGCCGGTGCGGGCGCAGGGAGGCGCTGGTGCCGCTGCGCAGTGCCTCGATCGCTGAGATACGGCCGATGCGCCGCAGGGCCAACCAGGTGAAGGCGATGACTCCGAGTGCCAGAACCAGTACCGTGAGGATCGGCAGTCCCACGCTCCACAAGGTTGTTGCGGGCCGACCCAGGTAGAGGGTCGTCGGGGCCTCCAGGGCGGCGGCCAGGGGCTGGCCCGCCATGTAGCCCAGGGCCGCCCCCAGTGCTGACAGAGACAGGTACTTGGCCACGTAGAGGCGGCGTATCCGCCTCAGTGGCGCCCCGATGGCCTTGAGCACGGCGATCTGGGCCAGGTCCGTCTCGACGGCCGCGAGCACCGTGTAGCGCAGGGCGAGGACGGCGACAACCGCCAGGATGATCGCCACGACCAGGGCCACGGCCACGATGAGCATGGCGTTGAGTGAGTTCATGAACTGGATCATCGAGGCGTTGACATTGATGCCGTTACTGGGCAGACCCGCCTCCTTGTAGGTGTCGATGACGCCGCCGGGACGGGCGGAGTCGGTCAGGCTCATCTCAATGAGGTACTCGGGCTCGGTGATCTGCTGCTCCAGGGCGGAGAAGTCCTCGGGCGAGACCACCAGGCGCTTGGAGGGGATCATGGCGGCATTCATCTGGGCGTCGCGTGCGAATCCCACGACGGTCAGGGTCGTGGTCCTGCCGGCGCTGCTGACGGTCACGGTGTCGCCGACATTGGCGCTCTTGATCGCCCGGTAGTGGATCGGCAGCACCACCTCTCCCGGTCCCGGGCTGACGGGGTGGCCGTCGTCGTCGAGCAGGAGGTCGAGGTGCTTGGGGGAGGTGACGAATGCGGGCTCGTTGTAGGACTCGGACTGGCTGACGCCGTCGATGGACAGCTCCTGGCGTGCCACCGGCAGGGTCTTGATGACCTCGTGGTCGGTGACGTCGCTGCACGCCTGCACCCACGTCTCGATCGCCTGCAGGTCGCGGTCGTCAATACGGCCGGAGTGCATCTGCACCAGGTCCGGCAGCTTGGCCCGTTGCGAGAGCCGGTGCGTGGCCGACAGGCTGTCCACCACCAGGGACGTCCCGGCCGACATCAGTGTGGCCGCCAGGGCGATGAGGGCGGTCAGGGTGGCGGCCACGACGGCGCCGCGCGCCAGGTCCGCCTTGAGAAGTCGCATCAGCATGACAGCAGCCTCCTTGGAGTCTGTCCTTGGTCTTGCGGGCTCATTCCCGGACGAGGGGTTCCCAGGTGAGGGAACGGTTCTCGACACTAATCGACTGGCAGTCGGTATTGAGAATAGACCGGCGGTCGAAACGCGTCAAGGCGTGTCGAGGGCGGCTGGTTCGCATCCGGCGGTGCCCCCGTGGCAGGGTTGTCCCGCGCACGCACCTCTCCCGACCCGGTGGGGTGGGCGGGAGCGTGCGGATGCGGATGCAGACAGGGGCGCGTGCGCCCTTCGGGCCGATGAGAGCAGGAACAGCGACAGTGGAGGTCTGGTACGGCGCCGAGCAGGTGCCAGCGAGCCTGAGCGCTCCGGGAGGGCCGGGTGCCGTGGTCACGATGGGTATCTTCGACGGTGTCCACCGCGGGCATCAGGCGGTCCTGGGGCGCGTCGTCGAGCTCTCCCGTGAGCTCGCCCATGGCGACCGGCGGCCCCTGGCCGTCGCGGTCACCTTCGACCCCCACCCCCGTAGCGTCCACCAGCCCGAGGCCGACCTGCCCCTCATCGCCTCCCTGACCGACCGCCTGGCCTCTCTCAAGGACCTCGGTCTCGACGCGGTCCTGGTCATCACCTACACCCTCGACTTCGCCGCCCAGAGCCCGCAGGACTTCGTGCGCACCTGGCTGGAGGAGCTGCTCGGGGCCCGCGCGGTCGTCGTCGGCGACGACGTTCGCTTCGGTCGGTGCAACTCCGGGGACGCCGCCACCTTGGAGCAGATCGGTCGCGACGACGGCTTCGAGGTGGAGATCGTCTCCACCATCCGCTCCGACGAGGGGCGTCGCTGGTCCTCGACATGGATCCGCCAGTGCCTCAAGGACGGGAACATGGGACAGGTCAGCCGGGTCCTGGGCCGTCCCCACCGGCTGCGCGGCGTCGTCGTGCGAGGTCTGCGCCGCGGCCGAGAGCTCGGGTTCCCCACCGCCAACTTGGAGGCCGCCACCGCCGGTGTCGTGCCGCCCGACGGGGTCTACGCCGGCTGGCTGATCCGCGGCTGCGCAGATGAAGGCGATGTCCAGCGGCTGCCCGCCGCCATCTCGATCGGCACCAATCCCACCTTCGACGACGTCCCCCAGCGCACGGTTGAGGCCCACGTCCTGGGGCGAGCCGACCTCAACCTCTACGGCGAGGAGGTGGGGGTCGAGCTCGTCGAGCGCCTGCGCCCCATGCTCGCCTTCGACGGCCTGGACCCGCTTCTGGTCCAGATGCGCGCTGACATCGAGGACACCGCCCGGATCCTGGACGTCCCGGTCCCCGAGCCGATCCGTCCCGAGGACGTCACCGCGCAGTAGCTCCGGTGGCGGGGCAAGGCCATCGCGGGGGCGTCGCCGTCGGAGCCTGACCGTCGCATCCCGCTTCCGCCCCGGAACTGTGCCGGTTCGCACAGCCTCTGGCGTGATCGGAGGGAAGCGGCGCTGGTAAGGTTGGCGGGCCGTCGATCGGCCACGGATACCTCATGCCCGGGAGAACCTGCCCCGGCGCTCCGTGCAACGAGACCCGAAGGAGTCCGCATGTCGGTTACCGCAGAGCGCAAGCAAGAGATCATCGCCGAGTACGCCACCCACGAGGGTGACACGGGCTCCCCGGAGGTCCAGGTCGCCATCCTCACCGAGCGCATCTCCAACCTCACCGAGCACTTCAAGGGCCACACCCACGACCACCACTCGCGTCGCGGCCTCTACCTGCTCATCGGTAAGCGCCGTCGCCTGCTCGACTACCTCATGAAGGAGGACATCGAGCGCTACCGTGCTCTCATCGCCCGCCTCGGCATCCGCCGCTGAGCGCGCTGACAGCCTCGAGCCGTGCGGCCCGGCCCCTGAGAGGGGAGCCGGGCCGCACGGCGTTTGGGTCCGAGGGGCGCTTCGCCCGTGCTCAGAGCAGGGAGGTGTAGAGCGCCTTGATGTCGTCTCGGGGCGCGGGGCGCGTGCCCGCTTCGTCCTGCCGTTGGTCACCACCTTGTCACGACCATGCAAGGCCGGTCCAGGAGATCACCGGTTCCGCGCGTCCCATCTCACGTGGCATCCGGCTGCGCTGATCGTCATCATGTGGCCGCGCACGATAGAATCTGCGCGGCTGCGCCCTCGGGTACTCGCCGGCTCAACGATGCTCTCCCAGCGTGTGAGCCGGCCAGGAGTACGGAGGAGTCGTAGTCCGCCCCCGGGAAGAGCCCCGGGGAGCGGCCGGCCCCGTCGGTTTTCGGTGGTGGCCTCCGGAACCGCGCTCGCGCCGTCGGATCAAGGACATCCGCGTATGGCAGCACTCGGCTCCGTGGGCCTCGATCGAAGGCCACGGACCGGCACGACGATCGCGAGAAAGAGACTTCATGTTCATTGACGACCCCGAGGTCACCGCCGCCGAGGCAGTGATCGACAACGGCTCCTTCGGCAAGCGCGTGGTGCGCTTCGAGACGGGCCGCCTGGCCAAGCAGGCCGCCGGAAGCGCCATGGCCTACCTCGACGGTGAGACCGCCGTCCTGTCCGCCACCACCGTGGGCAAGCACCCCAAGGACCAGTTCGACTTCTTCCCCCTGACCGTGGACGTCGAGGAGCGCCAGTACGCCGCCGGCCGCATCCCCGGCTCCTTCTTCCGCCGTGAGGGCCGCGCCGGCACCGCCGCCATCCTGGCCTGCCGCCTCATCGACCGTCCGCTGCGCCCCTCCTTCGTCAAGGGCCTGCGCAACGAGGTCCAGGTCGTTGAGACCGTCCTGGCCATCCACCCCGACGACGACTACGACGTCCTGGCCATCAACGCCGCCTCCATGTCCACCCAGATCGCCGGCCTGCCCTTCTCCGGGCCCGTGGCCGGCACCCGACTGGCCCTCATCGACGGGCACTGGGTGGCCTTCCCCCGCTACTCCGAGCAGCAGCGCGCCACCTTCCAGATGGTGGTGGCCGGCCGCGTCCTGGAGTCCGGCGACGTCGCCATCATGATGGTCGAGGCCGGTGCCACCGAGCACGCCTGGGAGCTCATTAACGCCGGGGCCGTGGCCCCCACCGAGGCCGTCGTCGCCGAGGGTCTGGAGGCCGCCAAGCCTCACATCAAGGCCCTGTGCGAGGCCCAGCTCGAGGTCGCCCAGCACGCCTCGAAGCCCACCGCCGAGTTCCCCCTCTACCTGGACTACACCGACGAGCAGTACGACGCCGTCGAGAAGGCCGCCGAGGCTCACGGACTGGCCGCCGCCATCGCCACCGAGGGCAAGCAGGCCCGCGACCTGGCCACCGACGCCGTGCGCGACGAGGTCCTGGCCGAGCTCGCCGAGTCCTTCCCCACCGAGGAGGACACCAAGGCCCTCAAGGCCGCCTTCCGCTCCGTGACCAAGAAGATCGTGCGCCACCGCACCCTGACCGAGGGCGTGCGCATGGACGGTCGTGGCCTGAAGGACATCCGCACCCTGGCCGCCGAGGTCGAGGTCCTGCCCCGCGTGCACGGCTCGGCCATCTTCGAGCGCGGCGAGACCCAGATCCTGGGCGTGACTACCCTCAACATGCTGCGCATGGAGCAGCAGGTGGACGACCTCTCCCCGGTCACCCACAAGCGCTACATGCACAACTACAACTTCCCGCCCTTCTCCACCGGTGAGACCGGGCGCGTGGGCGCCCCCAAGCGCCGCGAGATCGGCCACGGCAACCTGGCCGAGCGGGCCCTCGTGCCCGTCCTGCCCACCCGCGAGGACTTCCCCTACGCGATCCGCCAGGTCTCCGAGGCCCTGGGCTCCAACGGCTCGACCTCCATGGGCTCGGTGTGCGCCTCCACCCTGTCCCTGCTCAACGCCGGTGTGCCGCTGCGGGCGCCCGTGGCCGGTATCGCCATGGGCCTCATGCACGAGGTCATCGACGGCGAGACCAAGTGGGCCACCCTCACTGACATCCTCGGCTCCGAGGACGCCTTCGGGGACATGGACTTCAAGGTCGCCGGGACCCGTGACTTCATCACGGCCCTCCAGCTGGACACCAAGCTCGACGGCCTGCCCTCCGAGGTGCTGGCCGGCGCGCTCGGCCAGGCCCGTGACGCCCGGCTGTTCATCCTCGACGTCCTGGCCCAGGCCATCGACGCCCCCGACGAGATGGCCCCCACGGCCCCGCGCGTCCTGGCCGTGCGCATCCCGGTGGACAAGATCGGTGAGGTCATCGGCCCCAAGGGCAAGATGATCAACCAGATCCAGGAGGACACCGGCGCGGACCTGACGGTCGAGGACGACGGCACCGTCTACATCGGCGCCTCCGACGGCCCTTCGGCCGAGGCCGCCCGCGACGCCGTCAACGCCATCGCCAACCCGCAGATGCCCGAGATCGGCGAGCGCTTCGTGGGCACCGTGGTCAAGACCACGACCTTCGGCGCCTTCGTCTCGCTGACCCCCGGCAAGGACGGCCTGCTCCACATCTCCCAGATCCGCCGGCTCGTCGGCGGCAAGCGCGTGGAGAACGTCGAGGACGTCCTGAACGTGGGTGACAAGGTCCAGGTCGAGCTGGCCGAGATCGACCAGCGCGGCAAGCTGAGCCTGCACGCGGTCCTCACCGACGAGCAGCTCGCCGCCGAGGCCGAGGGAGAGGCCTCCCGCAAGGCCACCCGTGAGGGCGGCTCGCGCCGCGAGGCCAAGGACGAGGACGGTGAGCAGCCGCGACGTGAGCGTCGTCCGCGCCGTCGCCGCATGCGCAGCGCCGAGTCCTCCGAGGAGGAGTGAGACCCGTTCAGCGGCTCTAGCCGATTGACGTATCTCTCCGGTGTCCCCGTCCGGCCCTCTGGGCCGGGCGGGGACACTGCCTTCATCGGGCGGGGCGTTCGCTGCGCGCGGCAGGACGCGGCCGGGTGCGGGAACGACACTGGGCCCGCTCTCCCGCTAGTCTTCGCGGGTGACCAACCCAGACATGTGCGCCGGCTCAGCCCGGCAGGCGGCCTCTCAGTCCTCCTCGACCCCCGCGACCGGGGAGTCCTCGAGCCCGACCGACTACGCCGAGGTGGATCTCGGCCGTGGGCGGCCCGGCCGTGACGGCACCGAGCTGACCCTGCACGACGACGGGGCACTCACCCGCCGCTCCGTCCTGCCCGGTGGGGTGCGCGTCATCACCGAGTCCGTGCCGGGGCTGCGCTCGGCCTCGATCGGTATGTGGTTCGGCGTCGGCAGCCGCGACGAGGTGCCCGGTCAGGAGGGCTCCACCCACTTCCTGGAGCACCTGCTGTTCAAGGGCACCGCCACACGCGACGCCCACGACATCGCCGAGGCCTTCGACATGATCGGCGGGGAGTCCAACGCCGCCACCTCCAAGGAGCACACCTCCTACTACGCCCGCGTGCTCGCCCCGGACAGCATGCAGGCCCTCGACGTGCTCGCCGACATGGTGACCTCCTCCCTCCTGGAGCCGGCCGACGTCGAGACCGAGCGCGGCGTCATCGTCTCTGAGCTGGCCGATGCCGCCGACGACCCCGCCGACGTCGCCCAGGAGGCCTTCGCCCGCGCCGCCTTCGGTGAGGGAACACCGCTGGGCCGCCCCATTGGCGGCACCAACGAGACCGTCACCGCGGTGCCGCGCGATGCCGTGTGGGAGCACTACCAGCGCACCTACGCCTCCGACACCCTCGTGGTGGCCGCCGCCGGCGCCGTTGACCACGATCAGGTCTGCGAGCGGGTCCTGGCCGACCTGGCAGCGGCCGGCTGGGACGCCTCACCCGACGCCGCCCCGCGCGAGCGCCGCTTCGAGATCGAGCCCTTCGCGCCCCTGGACGTCCACGACATCACCGTCCCGCGCGAGAGCGAGCAGAGCCACCTGTACCTGACCTGCCAGGGCATCGCCGTGCGCGATGAGCGGCGCTGGGCCATGAGCGTGCTCACCACCATCCTGGGCGGGGGCATGTCCTCGCGCCTGTTCCAGGAGGTGCGCGAGAAGCGGGGCCTGGCCTACACCACCTACGCCTTCGACACCTCCTACGCCGGTGCCGGAGCCTTCGGGCTCTACGCGGGCTGCGCCCCCGGCGACGTGGACGAGGTGTGCGCCGTCATGATCGGTGAGTTCGAGAAGCTCGCCGAGCACGGCGTCACTGAGCGGGAGATGATGCGCGCCCGCGGCCAGCTGCGCGGGGCCATGGTGCTGGGGGGAGAGGACTCCCTGGCGCGTATGGGGCGCCTGGGGCGGGCCGAGGTCGTCACCGGGCGCCTGCGCTCCATGGAGGACAACCTGCGCCGCCTGGAGGCCGTCACCCCCGAGGAGGTCCGGGAGATGGCCGCCTGGTTGGTGGAACAGAAGCGCGCCCGCATCCTGGTGGGCCCTGTCGACTGACGACTGTCGGCAACCAACGGGGCCGATGACCTGCTCATCGAGCAGTGCCTGAAGCCAGAGGATGGGTCGAGTGTCCAAATCGGACACAAAGGCTCAGGCCGTTCTCATCCTGGTGGTGTGCAACCGCATGATTCCAAGGCTCTCCAGCGTGTGCTCGGGGAGATGGAGGTCCTTTGTCACCGATCTGGACACCAGGGGCTGATTCCAGTCATCAGCCCCTGGTGCTGACAGGTTCGTGTGGCCTTCGGTCAGCGGCCGGACCGGAAGGCGGCACCGATGAGCTGGTCGAAGGCGCGGTCGGGCAGGACCCGGCGCGCGGCAATGAGCGGCTTGGCCATGAAGCCCACCGCGTAGCGGGTCCGGGGGCGGCGGGCGGTGACGATCCTGCCGACGGTGCGGGCGATGACCTCCGGCGGGGAGTAGCGCCGCGCGTTCGACTCGCTGCGCATGGCCCCGGCCACGGACCGGATCTGATCGGCGTAGGCGCTGCCCTCGGCGGTGGCCTCCAGGTGGTCGGCGGCGATCGACGCCCACTCGGTGCGGATGCCTCCGGGCTCGACCACGACGACGTCGATCCCGAAGGGACGCAGCTCCATGCGCAGCGCGTCGCTGAGGGCCTCGACGGCGTACTTGGTGGCGTGGTACCAGCCGCCCAGCGGTGTGGTCAGCCTCCCACCGATGGAGGAGATGTTGATGATGGTGCCCGAGCCCTGGGTGCGCATGTGCGGGGTCACGAGCTGGGTGAGACGGCCTAGGCCGAAGACGTTTACCTCGAACTGGCGGCGGGCCTCATCGATCGGGACGTCCTCAATGGCCCCGTAGGAGCCGTAACCGGCGTTGTTGACCAGGACGTCGATGCGGCCGGTCTCCTCAAGGATGCGGTTCACGCCGGCGCTCATGGAGGCATCGTCGGTCACGTCCATGGCTAGGGGGCGGATGCCGTCGGCGGTCAGGGCCTGGAGGCGGTCGGTGCGCCGGGCCGCCCCGTAGACGATGTAGCCCAGCGCCTGTAGCTTGCGGGCGGTATCCTCGCCGATCCCGGAGGAGGCGCCGGTGACGAGCGCGGTGCGGGTCGCACCGTGGTCTGCGGCGTTCTCCGAAGAGCTCTCGGTGGAGGTCGTGGGGGCCTGGACGGAAGCGGTGGCGGTCATCGGTTGAGGTGTCCTCTCACTAACATGAATCGTCGTTCAGGTACTATCATGAATCTTGATTCACTTTTATGCAACTGAGATGCTGCGCACGTGAGTGGGCGAGCCTGGGAAGAGGGAGAGGGATGCTTCGGGATCACTATGACGCGGTTGAGCGGACCGGGACCGAGGCGGGCGGCGTGACCGCGGAGGGGGCCTCAAGGCGTGCCGACGCGGTGCGCAACCGGACCGCCATCCTGCAGGCCGCCAGGCAGCTGGTCTCTGAGCAGGGGGCCGAGGTCGCCATGGGGGAGATCGCTCGGGCGGCCGGCGTTGCCGTGGGCACGCTCTACCGGCACTTCCCCAACAAGGCGGACCTGCTCGCGGCGGTCGTCAGTGAGTACGTCGAGGCCCTGGCCGATGATGCTCAAAGCGCCTGGGAACGGGTCGAGGAGGGTCGGTCCGACGCCGCCCAGGAGCTCCTGGATTTCCTGGAGCGGGCCCTGGAGATGATCGCTCGCAGCCACGCCGCCAAGGCCGTGGCGCAGGCTCTGGGAGCAGAGGTGGAGTACACCGAGCTGGAGACCCGCGCCACCGAGGCGCTGGGGCGCCTCATCGAGCAGGGGCGGGCGAGCGGGCGCCTGCGAGCCGACCTCACCGTCTCCGACCTCTACATCCTCATGGTCTTCTACCCCGGCGAGGGCTCCGCCGAGATTCGTCAGCGCTGGCTCGAGCTCATCCGTCCGGGTCTGCTCGGGGACGGCCAGTAAGACGGCCCCCGCGACGTGCGGGCCAGTCGCTAGGGTGGGGTCATGACGATTCGCGTAGCTGTTGTGGGCGCCGCCGGGCGCATGGGATCGACCGTCTGCCAGGCGGTCCAGGACGCCGAGGGCCTTGAGCTCGTGGCCCGCCTGGACGTGGGGGACACCCTCGACGCCGAGCACCTGGCGGGCGCCGACGTCGCCGTCGACTTCACCGTCCCCAGCGTCACCGAGGCCAATGTCCACGCCCTGCTCGATGCCGGGGTGGACGTCGTCGTGGGCACCACCGGCTGGAACGAGGAGTCCTACGGGCGCGTCCGTGAGCACCTGGCCCGGCCCGAGGCGGCCGGCCGCAGCGTCCTCATCGCCCCGAACTTCGCCCTGTCCGCCGTGCTGGCCATGAGCTTCGCAGCGAAGGCCGCCCCCTACTTCGAGTCCGCCGAGGTCATCGAGCTCCACCACCCGAACAAGGTCGACGCGCCCTCGGGCACCGCGGTCGCCACCGCCCAGGGCATCGCCGCCGCCCGTGCCGAGGCGGGCCTGGGCGCCGTGCCGGACGCCACCCAGACCGACCCCGACGGCGCTCGCGGGGCGGTGGTCGACGGCGTCCACGTCCACGCCGTGCGCCTGCGGGGACTGACCGCCCACGAGGAGGTCGTGCTCGGCAACCCCGGCGAGCAGCTGACCATCCGCACCGACTCCTTCGACCGAGCCTCCTTCATGCCCGGCGTGGTCCTCGCCGTGCGACAGGTCTCCAGCCACCCCGGCCTGACCATCGGCCTGGACGCCCTGCTCGACCTCTGAGGCGGGGAGAGGCCGTAGCGACCGCTCGGGGGACTACAGCGAGGCCGCCCAGCAGTCCTCGGTGATGCCCTCGCCGACGCCGAGCACCCGGTGGGCGCCGGTGGGCGCCATGCCCACCGAGCTCAGGAGCCGGCTGACCGACTGATCCCCGCGCACTGCCCAGGCCACGAGCGCCCTGGCCCCGTCCTGACGGGCCAGGTCTGCCGCGGCCGCCAGGAGCCGGGAGCCGTGCCCGCGGCGCTGACTGGCGGGTTCCACGCCGAGCGCCGTGACCTCCACGGCCTGCACCCCGGCCTCGTCGACGTGGCCCTCGGCGTCCATGGACTGGGTGGGGGCCAGGCCCAGCAGGCCCACCACTGTCCGGCTCGCGGCGTCGGCTTGGGCGGTGGTGGCCACCAGGACGTGGTGCTCGGGCGAGGGCGGCTCGGCCACCGCTGCCTCCCAGCCTGCCGCGATGACGGGGGCGGCGATCATTGCTCGTACGCCCTGGGGCAGCGGCGCACCGTGCTCGGCGGTGTGCCCGGCCTGAAGGGAGGCGAGCATGGTGGCGGCCTGGACCTGCCCGATCGCCGTCAGGTCCTCCGCACCAGCTGGGCGCACGAAGCCCCCCGGTGTCTGGGGGCCGTTATGGTCATGCTCCGCGCAGTCCCGAGCACCGGGGGAGTGGTGGTGCGGCGTGGGCGCGCCCAGGTCGGGGCTCAGCCCGGCCAGAGGGTCGGTGCCCAGGACGGAGCCGTCCCGTCTGCCGGAGGGCGATGAAGGCGATGAGGACGATGCAGGTGAGGGGGGCGAGGAGGTCATGGACCGAGCCTAAGTGACGGTCCTGCCCGGTCCCTGAGCGCAGCCGGGAGCGGAGAGGTACCTATGAGACAGATCATGAGATGAGCCCCTCGGCGGGCCGGGTGCACGTTAGGGTGGCGCCATGAGCAGCGCAGCCCCCTCCCGCAGCTTCGGTTCCGTCGGCGTCGCCATGGTCACCCCCTTCACGCCCAGTGGGGAGGTCGACTACGACGCCGCCCGAGCCCTGGCGGTTAGCCTGGTCGACGACGGCGCCGACCTGATCCTCCTGTCGGGCACCACCGGCGAGTCCCCGACCACCCACACCCCCGAGAAGCAGGAGCTGATCCGCCAGGTCAAGGACGCCCTGGGCGGGCGCGCCATGGTCATGGCCGGAGCCGGCTCCAACGACACCGCCCACGCGGTGCGCATCGGCGTGGCCTCCCAGGAGGCCGGTGCCGAGGGCCTGCTCATCAACGCCCCCTACTACAACCGCCCCAGCCAGGAGGGCGTCTACCGGCACATCAACGCCGTCGTGGAGGCCACCGACCTGCCCGTCATGGTCTACGACATCCCCGGACGCACCGGCGTGAAGATCACCGAGGAGACCCTGGCCCGCCTGGCTGAGAACCCCCGCGTCAAAGCCGTCAAGGACGCCACCGGCGACGTCGAGCAGGGATTCCGCCGCATGGAGTCCACCGGCCTGGAGTACTACTCCGGCGACGACGGCCTCAATTTCGCCTGGCTCACCCACGGCGCCTCCGGCGTCATCTCCGTGGCCGCCCACGCCGACGCCCACTCCTGGCGCCAGATGATCGATGCCGTCGACGCCGGCGACCTGGCCAGCGCCCGCACCCTCGCCCGCAGCCTGCGCCCCCTGGTCCACGCCATCATGGGCGGCGGGCAGGGGGCCGTCATGGCCAAGGAGGCCCTGCACCTCCAGGGACGCCTGCCCAGCCCCGCTCTGCGCCTGCCCCTCGTGCGCGCCGAGGAGACCGAGGTCGCCGCCCTGCGCGAGGTCCTGGCCGCCTCCGGGCTGCTCTGAGAACCGGCAGGACACGCTCGCTATGCGCATGTGGTCGCTGCACCCGCACCACCTGGACCGCGCGGGACTGGTGGCCTGCTGGCGCGAGTCACTCCTGGCCCAGGCGGTCCTGGCCGGACGCACCCGCGGCTACCGCAACCACCCCCAGCTCGAACGTTTCCGCGCCGCCCCCGAACCGGTCACTCCGGCGGTGGCGGTGGGCGCCTACCTGTGGGGACTGCGCCAGGAGGCCGTCCGGCGCGGCTACCGATTCGACGCCACCCGCATCGACCTGCCAGAGGCGGAGTGCGCCGGCATCAGCCTGACGGTGACCGAGGGGCAGATGGACCTGGAGCGCAGGCACCTTGAGGCCAAGCTGGCCGGGCGCGCCCCTGATCTCCTGCCCCTGCCCGAGCGGCTTGAGCCGCACCCGATCTTCCGGATCGTCCCCGGCGACGTTGAGCCCTGGGAGCGGGCACTGACCCCGTAATAAGCCTGGGGCGGGCTCGGAGACGACCGGTACTGCGGCCGCTCAGCCCTCTTCCGCGGTTCTTGCCAGCACCTGCTCGCGCACGACGCGGCGCAGGATCTTGCCGATCTGGGAGCGTGGCATCTCCTCGATGACCTCCAGGCGGTGCGGCAGCGCATAGCGCGGGACCGTCCGCTCGGCGTGCTCCCGCACCGCCTCCAGGGTCACCGACCCCGGCGCGGCATCCTCGGCCAGGACCACGGCGGCACACACGAGCTCGCCCATCGCGCCGTCGGGAAGCCCCACCACGGCGACGTCGGCCACGCCAGTCATGGAGCGGATCGCCGCCTCCACCTGACTGGGGTAGACGTTGAAGCCGCCGGTGAGGATCAGCTCGCGCTTGCGGTCGGCCATCCACAGGAAGGAGTCCTCCCGGCGCACGATGTCGCCCGTGCGCAGCCAGCCTCCCGGCAGGATCGCGGTCTGCGTGGCTGCCTCGTCCTGCCAGTAGCCGGCGAAGACCTGGGGGCCGCGCACCAGCAGCTCGCCCGGCTCGCCGTCGGGCACCTCCCGGTCGGGGTCCGGGGCCTCGGGGTCCACGACGCGCACATCCGTGGACGGGAAGGGCAGACCCAACGCACCCAGCCGCCGCGAGGGCCCCATGGGTGTGCCCGCGACGATCGGGCTCGTCTCAGTCATGCCGTAGCCCTCGACGAAGAAACCGCCGGTCGCCTTCTCCCACCGGGTCCCGACCTCCGGCGGCATCGGGGCCGCCCCGCACACCCCGTAGCGCAGGGTGCCCAGGTTCGTGCCCCGCTTCTGGGCGCCGTCGAGGATCCGCTCGAACATGACCGGCACGCCGACGAAGAAGGTGAAGGGGCGCCGCTCGTGCGCGGCGAGCACCTGATCCACCGAGAACTTGGGCAGCATCACCTGGGTGGCGGCCTTCTGCACCGCGCAGAAGAGGTTGAAGGTCAGCCCGAAGGCGTGGAAGAAGGGCAGCAGGCACAGGAAGTTCTCTCCTCCCTCATGCAGCATCGGCACCCAGGCGATGGCCTGGTTGGCGTTGGCCCGCAGATTGGTGTGCGTGAGCATCGCCGCCTTGGGGGTGCCGGTCGTCCCGCCGGTGTGCAGCAGGACCGCCACATCGGAGCCGGCCGGGTAGGGGAAGCGTGAGGGGATCCGGTGAGCGCCGGCCACCTCCTTGTCCCAGGAGCGCACCCCCGCGGGCAGGCTCCGGGCCCGGAAGGCGGCCCGCTGCCGGCGGGCGCGCTCCACCGGGAGGCGCAGCGCGGCGCGCAGACGCACCGGCATTGCGGCTGAGAGGTCCACGCTGAAGACCATGCGTCCCTGGAGCGCATCGCCGTCGGCGCCTGAAGCCGGACGGGGATCGGTGACGAGGCCGACGCCCTTCTCCCACACGATGACGACCCGGGCCCCGTGCGAGTCCAGCTGGGAACGGATCTCCTCGGCGGGCGCCAGCGGGTTGTGCTCGGCCACGATCGCACCGATGCGCAGCGCCCCGTAGAGGGCGACGGCGTGCTGCGGACAGTTCGGCATGATGAGGGCCACCCGGTCGCCCTTGTGCACCCCCGAGGTCCGCAGCACCTGCGCCGCGCGCTCCGAGGCCTCCAACAGCTCGCGGTAGGTCAACGTGGCGCCCAGGAAGTCGATGGCGACCCGGTCGGGGTAGAAGCGCGCCGCCGTCTCCAGCAGCTCGCTGAGCGGCGCGTCGGGAACCTCGATCGCCGCCGGGATGCCGGGCTGGTAGTGAGGGCGCAGGTAGTGGCGGTGGTCCTGGGCGGCCGGCTGCGGCGAGGCGGCGGCGTTGATCGTGCTGTCAGTCATGTCTGTGGAGTCAAAACGGGCTGTGGGTGGGAGTAGTCGGGTGATCTGGAGCGGCTGTGATCTCAGGTCGGGCCCTCAGCGGGAGGCCGCGTTGTCATGCGGCCCGGCCTTGCCGTCCTGGCCGCCCTCCTGCTGACCGCCGTCCTTGCGCTCACCCCTGCCGGGGAAGTGCTCGACGATGGAGACGGCCGCCGCCGTCGCCGCCCCGGAGGCCGCCTCCCGGGCCGCCAGGAGCTCGTCGCGCACCACGCGCCGCAGCACCTTGCCGATCTGGGAGCGGGGCATCTCGGTCAGGATCGCGATCTGGCGCGGTAGGGCGTAGTTGGACAGGTTCTTGGCCGCCCACTCGCGCACCTGCTCCAGGGTGACCGTCTGGCCCTCCTTGGGCAGGATCGCGGCGACGACGGACTCATTGCCGGCCTCGGCCGGCAGCCCGACGACGGCGACCTCCTCCACCTGCGGCATCGAGCGGACCGCGGCCTCCACCTCCGTGGGGTAGATGTTGAAGCCCCCGGAGATGATGAGCTCCTTGCGGCGGTCGGCGATGACGTAGAAGCCGTCCGCCTCCTGGCGCACCAGGTCGCCCGTGCGCAGCCAGCCCCCGTCCAGCAGCACCTCGGCGCTCTCCTCGGGGTTGTCCCAGTAGCCGGAGAACACCTGGGGGCCGCGGGCCAGCAGCTCGCCGACCTCCCCGGGAGCCACCTCGCGCTCGACGTCCTCAGGGTCCACCAGGCGCACCTGCGTGGAGGGGTAGGGCACCCCCAGGGTGCCGGGCCGACGCGCCGGCGAGATCGGGTTGCCCAGGATGATGGGGGAGGACTCGGTCATCCCGTAGCCCTCGATGATGGTGCCGCCGGTGGCCTCCTCCCAGGCCTGCGCCACCGCCAGAGGGTTGGGGGCCGCCCCGCACACGGCGATCTTGCAGGAGGACAGGTTCGCCCCCGTGGCCCGCGCCCGGGTCACCAGACGGTCGAACATGACCGGCACCCCCGGGAAGAAGGTGGCCGGGCGCCGCTTCCAGGCGGCCAGCACCAGGTCCGCCCCGAACTTGGGCAGCACCACCTGGGTGGCGGCCAGCCCCACCGCGCACAGCAGCGACAGGGACATGCCGAAGGCGTGGAAGAAGGGAAGGACCGCGTAGAAGGTCTCCTTGCCCGCGCTCGTGGTGCCGGACGCCCAGGCCAGCGACATCTCGGCGTTGGAGCGCAGGTTCTCGTGGGTCAGGCACACGGCCTTGGGCGTGCCTGTCGTCCCGCCGGTGTACAGCAGGGCCGCCGCCTCAGAGACGCTCGGCAGGGGAAAACCTGTGGCCAAGGGGATGGCCGAGGCGGCCAGGTCGTCCCAGGAGCGCACCCCGGCCGGGATCCTGCCGCGCAGCTCGCGGCGCTGGGTGCGGGCGGCTGCCACCGGCAGCCTGAGGGCCAGGCGGCTGCGCAGCGGAAGATGGCGGGACAGGTCCACCGAGTACACGCTCAGGCCCCCCAGGCCCGCCGCCTCCAGGGAGCCCACCGCCGCCACGAGGCGCTCGAGGGTCTTCTCCCAGGCGATGATGACGCGCCCACGGTGAATGTGGAACTGCTCGCGCAGCTGGGCGGCGGGCGCCAGCGGGTTGTGCTCGGCCACGATCGCCCCGATGCGCCAGGCCGCGTAGGCCACGACCACGTGCTGAGGGCAGTTGGGAAGAATGACCCCGACGACGTCCCCGCGCCCGACCCCCAGGCCCCGCAGGGCCTCCGCGGCCCGCGCCACCTGGGTCTCCAGCTGGGAGTAGGTCGTCGTGGCGCCCAGGAAGTCCAGGGCCACCCGGTCCGGGAAGTCCCGGGCGGCGTCGCGCAGCATGCAGGACAGGGGCTCGCTGACCGCAGGGATCGCGGAGGGCACCCCTGCCTGACGGTAGACGGCCTCAAGGGCCTCATTACCGGAGGCGTCCGAGCCGGCCGCCGACGCGGCGCCACGCGTGATCGCGGCTACCGACGTGCGTGAAGCACTCATGGGTCTTCCCCCTTGTCTGCCGTGAGCCTTCCCCCGACGGGGAGGGTCTCGCCCGCCGCGGGTGCCGCCCGCGAGCGACGATGAGAACTCAGGAGCAACCGTAACCTACGGTGGCGTAACCTGCGTGGTCGGAGGCGTTGACAACCCTGTGCGATCCGGCTCACCGGCCGGAGGAGCGCGGCTCCAGGCCCCGGGGAAGCGGCAGGCGGCTGACCACCCGCAGGCGGCGCGTGGGACGAGTCATCGCCACATACAGGTCGCCCGCGCTGCGCTCACCGACCTCGGCCGGATCCACGAGCACCACGACGTCGAACTCCAGCCCCTTGGACAGCAACGGGTCGACCACCAGCAGCCGCGAGCGCAGCACGTCGCCTCCCGGAGCCTCCATCGCCGCGGCCAGGTCCGGGTCCTCGCGCAGCAGCGCCTCGGTGCGCCCGGGGGAGGGGCAGATGACCGCGATGCGCCCGACGCCGGCCCCCACCTGCTCGTCCAGGCGAGCCGACTCCTGGGCGACGACCTCGCGCAGGAGGCTCGCCCAGGCCTCGGGCTGCCCACCCTGAGGGGACTGCGACAGGTCCGTGACCTCCAGGCAGTCGGGCAGGTCGCGCACCGAGCGCACCGGGTAGACCGGCGGGTGGCCCAGATGCGTCACCGTCTCCTCAGCCGCCTCCATGATCGTGGCCGGCGTGCGGTAGCAGACGGTGAGGGCCTCCTCGCGCAGCGGGGTCGACCCTCCGCGCGAGCGCCCCGACTGCCGGCCCTGGCGCGAGCGCGAACGGGCCCGGTGGCGGGACTGCGACCGGGACCGGCCCTGGGCCTCCGCAGCATCCGCAGCATCCTCGGCCGACGCCGTCCCCAGGGCGGTGAGCACCTCGCCCCAGCTACCCGGGGCGTGGGGGCCCGAGTACTGGGCCAGGTCCCCCACCACCGTGAAGGAGCGCACCGGGCAGCGACGCGCCAGCGCCCGCCACGCCATGGTGCCCAGCTCCTGGGCCTCATCGACGACGACGTGCCCGTAGGTCCACGTCCGATCCGCCCGGGCCCGCTCGGCCAGAGTCAGAGTCGGGCCGCCCTGGGAGACCCGGTCGGCCAGCATCTCGGCACTGACCATCCCACCGCCCAGCTCCTGGGACTCGATCGCCTGGGCCGCGTAGGCCACCAGGTCCTCGCGGCGGCGGGCCTCCAGCCGGGCGCGCCGGGCCTGGGCGTCCTCACTGGGGCCCAGCAGCTCGGCCAGCTCGTCAATGAGCGGGATGTCCGCCGCACTCAGAGCGCTCCCCGGCTCACGGCGCAGCAGCGCACGCTCCTGCTCGCTCAAGGACGGAGCCACCTGCTCCAGGAGGGCGGGCCGGCTCCACAGCCGCTCCAGCAGCCCCTGGGGCGTCGTCGGCATCCAGCACAGGTTGATCTCCCGGCGGGCGTCGCGGGCGGTACGGATGTCCTCCCGGATCCAGGCGCGCGTGTCAGCGTCCGAGGCGTCCTGGTTCGTGGCCGCCGCATACTGGTCGGTCAGGCGCTCCAGCAGCCAGATCACGAAGGCCTCGCGGGCCAGGTTGTGGGGCTTGCCGCCACGACGGGCCCGGGAGGCCGCCTCACGCACGTCGTCGGGCTCCAGGGACAGGCGCACCCCCTGGACCTCGATCTCGCGGGGAGCATCCGGGACGCGCTGCAGGCCCCGCACCGCCCGCTCCAGGGCCTTGACCCACACCGAGCGCCCCTTGAGCTCGGCGACGCGGGCGTCCTCCTGCGCCGTGGCCCGCACCCCGGGAACGAGGTCGCCGATCGTCGTGGAGACCACCCCCGTCTCACCCAGGGAGGGCAGCACCTGCTCCACATAGCGCAAGAAGGTGCGCGAAGGCCCCACCAGGAGCACGCCGGAGCGCTCCAGGCGCTCGCGCTCGGAGTAGAACAGGTAGGCCACCCGGTGCAGCGCCACCGCCGTCTTACCCGTCCCCGGGCCGCCCTGGACCACGAGCACACCTCGGCCGGAGGAGGTGACGACCCGGTCCTGCTCGGCCTGGATCGTGGCCACGATGTCACCCATGCGGCCGTCACGGGCGCTGGACATCGCGGCGATGAGCGCCCCCTCGCCCTGCAGGTCCCCGGCGGCCACGGCGGTACCCGACGAGCCGGACGGGGCCTGGCCGGCCTCGAGGGCGGCCAGGTCCAGGACCTCGTCCTCCACCCCGAGCACCTGACGGGCCCGGGTGTCGATGTGCCGCCGGCGCACCAGCCCCATGGGCTCGGAGGCCGTGGCCTGGTAGAAGGCCCGGGCCAACGGGGCGCGCCAGTCCAGGATCACCTCACGGTGCTGGGCGTCCTGCAGCCCGATGCGCCCCACGTAGTGGCGCCGCCCCCCGTCCGTGACCGGGGAGGAGCCGCCCATGCCCCTGCCAGAGCCGGAGACTGCGGCCGGGGCCCGCCCGGAGGACCCCGAGTCCGACGCGTCATCGGGCGAGGTGCTCATATCCATCCGTCCGAAGACCAGACGGTCCTCGACTCCCTCCAGGGAGGAGACGACAGACGAGTAGTGCACGGCGTAGGCGTCCCGCTCCCCGCGGGACTGGTGGGTGCCGCTGACGCCCTGGGCCTCGGTGCGGGCCAGGGAGTGGCGGGCCTGGGCCAGCTGGCGATCCAGCTCGCTGTAGGCGAGGTCGACGACGACCTGCTCACCGCGCATCTCGCGCTCGCGGACACTGCCCGCATCTTCCTCCGCCCGCGACGGCGCCTCCTGCTGGGAGTGCGGTGGGCGAGAGGGGATCGTCTGACTCACAAGGCCTCGCATCGGTTCTGGTTCTGGCAGGCATGCGCGCGGGGTGCACTGGCCGGCTCTGGTTGACGCTGACGGGTACTGGGGTCGGTGATGGCTTCAGTACGGTCGACCCATTATTCTCCTGCTGACGCCCCGACGGGGACGCCGAGGGCGAACAAGGCGCCCGAACCCGGCGCGGGCGGGAACATCGACAATCCAGAAGGTGTTGGCAGGAGTGCCCAGGACGCTAACCGCCGTTCCCGGGCACTCACCCGGACGAATCCTGATAAAACGCCGAATCGTCTCACTGAGCCGAGGATGCTCGACGTCGCTCGACCAGGAAGCGGCTCAGACGGGATCGCTCCGGGTGCCGAACCCAGGCCATGCCCAGACCATGACCATCGCACGACACGGACACGCCCTCCCCGGCGCCGTCGGTCTCGCCGCCCGTCACCTCGGGCGGCGAGCGCACCAACGGACCCATGCCACGGGAGGATGAACCAGACCAGACAGGAGGAGACGGGCTCGTGAGACCACTGTTCACCATCCAGCACCCCGCGGATCAGCCGATCTCCCCGAGGGTCCTCATCCACTACTTCGAGGGCGCCATGGACGCCGGCAACGCCGGCGCGCTGGCCGTCGACCAGCTGCTCATGACGCTCCCCAGCGAGCGTGTCGCCACTTTCGACATCGACGCCCTCGTGGACTACCGCGCCCGGCGTCCCACGATGACCTTCGTTCATAACAACTACTCCTCAGTCACCATGCCCGAGCTGGTCCTGGATCTCCTCCATGACGACGACGGCGAGGACGTCCTCCTGCTCCACGGCAGCGAGCCGGACTACCGCTGGGACGAGTTCGTCGGAGCCGTGGCCCACCTGGCCGTCTCCATGGGAGTGAGCCAGGCCGTCGGCATGAGTGGCATCCCCATGGCCGTGCCCCACACGCGCCCGACCTACGTCCACCACCACGGCAGCCAGCCCGACCTGCTGCCCAACCAGCCCGAGCTCTTCGGGCACGTCGAGCTGCCCGGGTCGATGTCGGCCTACCTCGAGCTGCGTCTGGGCGAGCTGGGCCTGGACTCCCGGGGAGTCTCGGCCGCGATCCCGCACTACGTGGCCCGCGACGAGTTCCCGCAGGGGGCCTCGGCACTGCTGACCGCCGTCGTGCAGGCCACCGGCCTGGCGCTGCCGGTGGGGGACCTCGAGGCCGCCGCCAGCATCAACCGCGCCGAGATCAACGCCGAGGCCGCTCAGCAGCCGGAGGTCAGCGCCGTCGTCTCCGCCCTGGAGGCCCAGTACGACGCCATGGCCCCCAGGATCGCGATCGACGAGGTCGACACCTCCGCGCCGATCCTCAACCTGCCCAGCGCCGAGGAGATCGGTGCGCGCCTGGAGGCCTTCCTGGAGGCCAACGACTCCGGGGACCTGGGGCCCCAGGGCTGGAACCCCGGCCGCGGGAGCTGACCGGTACCGAGCGCTGCTGGCGCCCCCGGGCCGGCGGCCGGTCAATTGCCTCGTGCGGGTCTAGCGGCCCCGGACACCCTCAGGGCGCGGTAGCGCGGCGTCATCGAGTGACCAGGTGCGCACCGGCAGCGGCAGGCGGCGCACTGCGCGCTCGGCCTCCTCGAGCTCGCCTTCCGTGAAGGGGTCGTGGCGGGCCACCAGCACCAGGTTGCCCCGGCGCCGGCCACGCGCCGTAGCGGGATCGGCGACGATGAACGCGCGGGAGGTGTCCCCGTCCAGGGCTCCGGCGAGCGTGGCGATCTCAGGGCCGGCCAGGGTGCGCGGCATGGAGGCGGTGTTGACCAGCAGCAGTCCTCCTGGAGCCAGCGCCCTCAGGCAGGAGTCGAAGAACTCCCGGCTCGTGCAGGAGGCCGGCACGCTCCCACCGTTGAACACGTCGCGCACCACGACGTCCCACTGGCCCGGCCGCAGCCCCGCCACCACCTCGGCGGCGTCGCCGACCCGGATCCGCAGCCTGGGGGACCGGGGCAGGTCGAACCAGGTCCGCACCTGGCTCGCGAGGATCTCATCGATCTCGACGGCGACCTGCTGGGAGCCGGGGCGGGTCACGTCCCACGCCCTGGCCAGGGCACAGCCCGCCCCACCCAGGTGGAGCGCCCTGAGGGGGTCGCCCTCGCCGCGCAGCGCCGTGAGCACCGCGTCCATCTGCTGGTGGTACTCGAAGTCAAGGTGGGAGGGGTCGCGCAGGTCCAGGAAGGAGGACTCCGCACCGTCGAGCATGAGGAGGATCCCGGTGTCTCGCGCCACGAGCTCGGCCGTGGCCAGGGAAGTGCGCACCGGGCCTGTGGGCAGGTCGGTCAGCGCCGGGGCCCCGGAGTTCCTGCGTCTACGTGTCACAGCCCCACGGTAGCCTGAGAGGAGCGCGGGCGGCCTCCTCGGGGGTCGTCAGCCGATGAGTCCGTCGCACTCGTTGAGGAGGTGGAGATGAGCAGGGCACCCCGTTCCCAGGCCGCGCGCCGGTCCTGGGGGGACGATGACTCCGCCACCCCCATCATCCACGTCGACATGGACGCCTTCTTCGCCTCGGTCGAGCTCCTCGAGCACCCCGAGCTGGCCGGCCGTCCCGTCATCGTCGGCGGCCGCGACGGCCGGGGCGTCGTCTCGGCCGCCTCCTACGAGGCCCGCGCCTTCGGCGTCTCCTCGGCGATGTCCATGGCTGAGGCCTCCCGCCGCTGCCCCCAGGCCGTGGTCCTCCCCGTGCGCCACGGCCTCTACTCCCAGGTCTCCGCCCAGGTCATGGCCGTCCTGGCCGAGGTCACCCCCGCCCTGGAGAAGGTGAGCATCGACGAGGCCTTCCTGGATGTGACCGGGGCCAGGCGCCGCATGGGCTCCCCGGTGACCATCGGCCGCTGGATCCGCGCCGAGATACGCCGGCGAGTGGGTGTTCCGGCCTCGGTGGGCATCGCCTCCACCAAGTTCATCGCCAAGCTCGCCTCCTCCCACGCCAAGCCCGACGGACTGCTCCTGGTGCCGGCCGCCGCCACGCAGGACTTCCTCAACGTGCTGCCGGTCGGGGCCCTGTGGGGCGTCGGCACCCGGACCCAGGAGGTCCTGGCCAGATGGGGGATCCAGGACGTGCGCACCCTGGCGGGCACTGACGTGCGTCACCTGGAGAGGATCCTCGGCCGGGCCGCCGGGCGCCACCTGCACGAGCTGTCCCACGGCGTCGACCCCCGCCGGGTCGAGCCGGTGCGTGAGGAGAAGTCGGTGGGTACCGAGACCACCTTCTTCGAGACCCTCACCGACCGGGAGCACGCCCGGCGGGTCCTGCTGGACCAGACCCACCAGTGCGCCGCCCGCCTGCGCGCGGCGGACCGGCGCTGCCGGGTCGCCGTCCTCAAGGCCCGAGGGGCCGACTTCACCACCGTCACCCGCTCACGCACCCTGGCCACCCCCACCGACCTCGCCCAGGACATCTGGGAGACCGTCTCCTCGTTCTACTCCGCCCTGCCCACCCCGCCCGGTGGCTTCCGCCTCCTGGGGGTGCGGGTCGAGGGACTGCTGCGCCCCGACGACGGTGTGCAGCTCCTCCTGGATGAGGACCCGCGGCGCGGCGCCTCCGAGCGGGCCGTCGACGCCGTGCGCCGCAGGTGGGGAGCTCATGCAGTGGCCCCGGCCAGCCTCCTGTCAGGAGACGGCGCCACCGGGGCGCCGCCCGGCCAGGAGGGGCGAGGAGGGCGAGGTCGTCGTCCGTGACCCGGGTGGGGGAGCCGCCTGCGTCCCGGCCAACCTCCTCGGTGAGTTTCTCCTGAGCCCCCACAGCGCCTATCCTGGCAACTACGGCGCAGATCCCCGGCCCCGCCCGGAAGCAAGGAGCATGATGGCACTGTCAGAGCGAGAGCAGCAGGTCCTGCGAGACCTGGAATCGCAGCTCCATGAGGATGACCCCGAGCTGGCTCAGACCTTCCAGCGTGAGGAGCGTCGGCTCTCACGGCCTTCGCCCCGCCATATCGGCGGCGGTGTGGCCCTGGTCCTGGTCGGTCTGGCGCTCCTCATCGCAGGGGTCTCGGTGCCCCACAGCCTCCTGTCCATCCTGCTGGGGGTCGCCGGCTTCCTCGTGGCCGTCGGAGGTGTCGCAATGGCGCTGACCCGGGTCGAGAGCACGTCGAGCTCGCGTCGCCCCGCGGGAGGTCGAGGCGGGCCCGCCAAGAGCGGGAACGGCGGGAAGAAGCGCTCCTCCTTCATGGACCGCCAGTCAGAGCGCTGGGATCGCCGTCGCGACTCAGAGGACTGACCGGCCCGCATCCACCTCCCCGAGCCCCCACTCCTCTCCAGCCGCTCCACCACGCCCGCGCCCCTGCAGCGGTGCTGGCGTACGCCGATCCCCACTTCCCTCCACCTCCATATCCCTCCCGCCGGCACGGCTCCACAGGTCCTGTCTCCAACGCTCACCCGTTGCAGACAGGACCTGAGTATCTGCAGACCCCGATCAGCCCTCTGCGGACCTCGTCAGGTCGGGACAGAATCCTGAGAATCTCAAGGAATTCCTCGGATTTGGAAGAGCTGTCTCGGCAGCGGTGCCGCTCCGCTCCTACCTCTGCTCGGAGCCCCGAAGCCCACCGGAACCCTGCGTGCAGGCCGAGTGGACTCTGCTTTTTTCCTGGATACCCACCACGCCGAGGAGGGTGGTGGTGAATGCCTCCCTCCACCTGCCCTCCACCTCCCTCCACTCCGCGTGAACAGGTGTTGAACTGCTGTGATTCCAATGAAAAGTCAGAGGTCTGGGGTGGTGGTGCCGTCGTCGGTGATACGCAGCTGTGACGCTCTCGAGGAGAAGGGGTGGGAGAAAAGGGAGGGAAGTGGAGTAGGGTGGGGCGCACGGGGTCGTCGAGGGGAAGGAGGTGGCTCATGTTCTTGGGAACGCATGCACCCAAGCTGGACGAGAAGGGCCGTCTCATCCTCCCGGCGAAGTTCCGTGAGGAGCTTGCGGGCGGCGTGGTTCTGACTCGAGGTCAGGAGCACTGCCTGTACGCCTTCACCGCCGTCGAGTTCGAGCGCATGTACGCCCAGCTGCGTGAGGCCCCCCTCGCCCAGAAGCAGGCGCGTGACTACGTGCGCGTCATGCTCTCGGGGGCGGACTCGCAGATCCCGGACAAGCAGGGGCGGATCACTCTGCCGGCCCCACTGAGGGCCTACGCGGGCCTGAAGAAGGACCTGGCGGTGATCGGAGCCGGTGCCCGGGTGGAGATCTGGGACTCCGAGTCCTGGAGCACCTACCTGGCCGCCCAGGAACAGGTCTTCGCCGACACGGCCGAGGAGATCATCCCCGGTTTCTTCTGACGCCTCGACCTCTTCGACAACTGAACGAACCCGACGGACCGCACGCAGATGCCATCTGGGCTCTGGCGAACCATCTCGTGAGGTCTCCGCCCGATGTCGAGTCCGACGCCTCTTCCCCGGCGCCGGAACCACGGGAGGAGTCCTGGCGAGATGGCCGCCCTGCACGGTGCGCCGGGGAGGGACGGATGTCGAGGGCTCTTCAGCAACTGACAACCAGCCGGGTACCCGGGACCGGGGCCGGGCCAGCACCAGAAAGGAGCACGCCTCATGACCAGCTCACAGGCGCAGGCATCCGCTGCCGACGCCGTCGGCCGGCACGAGCCGGTGCTCCTGGAGCGCTGCCTGGACCTGCTCGCGCCCGCCATCGAGGGCGCTGCCGGCAGCGCGGCGGCGTCCGGCGGCCCGGCCCAGCCGGTCATGATCGACTGCACCCTGGGCATGGGGGGCCACACTGAGGCAGCGCTCGAGCGCTTCGCGACCCTCAAGGTCGTGGGCATCGACCGCGACCCCGAGGCGATCGCACTGGCCTCGGCGCGCCTGGCCCGCTTCGGGGACCGCTTCGTCGCGGTTCAGGCGACCTACGACGCCGTCAGCCGGGTGGCTCGTGAGCACTCCGTTCGTGCGGAGGGGACCGTGGACGCCGTCCTCATGGACCTGGGGGTCTCCTCCCTTCAGCTCGACGAGGCCTCGCGGGGCTTCTCCTACGCCCGCCCGGCGCCTCTCGACATGCGCATGGACCAGGGTTCAGGAATGACCGCCCAGGACCTGCTGGAGCATGCCGACGCCGCCGAGCTCACCCGCATTCTGCGCACCTACGGCGAGGAGCGCTTCGCCTCCCGCATCGCCGCCGCCATCGTGCGCCGCCGCGAGTCCGGGGAGCCGGTGGCCAGTACCCAGGACCTGGCCGAGCTCGTCCGTCAGTCCGTGCCCGCGCCGGCGCGCCGCAGCGGCGGGCACCCGGCCAAACGGACCTTCCAGGCGCTGCGCATCGCCGTCAACGCCGAGCTCGACGTCCTGGAGCGGGCCGTGCCCCGGGCTCTCAACAGCCTGCGCGTGGGAGGGCGCCTGGTGGTGGAGTCCTACCAGTCCCTGGAGGACCGCATCGTCAAGCGGGCGCTGGCCCACGGAGCCACCTCCCGGGCGCCCCAGGACCTGCCGGTCGTCCCCGAGGCGGACCGCCCCTACCTGGAGCTGCTCACCAACGGCGCGGAGAAGGCCGACGCCCGCGAGCTCGACCACAACCCCCGCTCGGCACCGGTGCGACTACGGGCAGCCGTCCGCCTGCGTCCGGCCGACCAGGCCCCTTCGCCAGAGGCCTCTGCGCCCGCCGGCGGTCGAGGACGGGACCCCGGGCACCGCAGCGGTCAGCGCACCGCCCGCCGTCGCCACCGCAGCTAGGCGGCCCAGCCGCTCCAGACGCCGGCGGACCGCCCCAGGCGGCCAACGATTCCACTGCACCATCGTCCATCCACACCAGTCCAACTACTCCAACTACGCCACAGGGAAGGCACATTGATGAGCGCCACTGCAACTGCTCGAGTCACCCGCCCGATCGCGACGCGGCGCACCGCCCAGGCAAGTGGTTCCACCAACACCCAGGGACGCGCCGAGGCGGGTGCCGTCAACCGGCCCCAGCTGCGGGTCGTCAGTGGCGCCTCCCGGGCGGCCTCGTCCTCCCTTCCCTTCCTGACCGTCATCATCCTCGTGCTGGCCGGCGCCCTCATCACCTCGATGCTCCTCAACGCCAAGATGGCCGACACCGCCTACCGGATGAAGGAGAAGCAGATCGAGCTCAACGTCGCCGAGGACCACGTCGAGACGCTGCGCACCCAGGTTCAGGAGGCCTCGGCGCCCGATGCGCTGGCCGACCGCGCCAAGGAGCTCGGGATGGTGCCCGCCGCAGCCCCCGGCGTCGTCGACGTCAACAAGGGGCAGCTCACGGAGGGAACCCCCGCCCACGCCGCCAAGAGCGGGAAGTAGGCGCTTGTGAATCCCTCGCGTCGTCAGGTGCTCCAGCTCGGAGGGCTGCTCGTGTTCACCGCACTGACCGGGCGCACGGTCTACGTTCAGGCGATTGAGGGGCCGGAGCTGGCCCAGAAGGCGAAGGCCGAGCGCACGGTCACCTGGGTCAACCGAGCCCCCCGAGGCGACATCACCGGGCGCGACGGCACTGTCCTGGCCTCCTCGGCGGTCAGCTACGACGTCGGCGTCAACCAGTCCGCCATCGCCCAGTACGAGCGCACCGAGATGCGACTCGACGAGTCCACCGGCGCCAGCAAGAAGGTCGTCGTCGACTACGGGGCGACGGCGGTCGCGGCCCAGCTCGCCCCGATCCTCGACGTCGATCCGCTGGAGCTGGGAGCCAAGCTCGTGGGAAACCGGAGCTACGAGGTCATCGCCCAGGAGGTCTCTCCTGACACCTGGCGCAAGATCAAGGCCCTGGACATTCCCGGGGTCGAGCCCGACCAGCGCACCCGACGCACCTACCCGGCCGGGACCGTGGCCGGCAACGTCCTGGGCTTCACCCACGAGGGTGAGCACAACCGCGAGCTCATCGGGGCGGCCGGGCTGGAGCTCACCCAGAACAAGCTCCTGACGGGAACCGACGGCAAGGGCAGCGAGGAGGTCGGGCGCAGCGGCGTCATCATCCCCACCGGTGAGCAGGCGGACGAACCGGCCAGGCCCGGTGCCACGGTGCGCACCACCCTCAATCCCGACCTGCAGTCCATCGCCCAGGAGACCATCGACAAGACGGTGGCCGCCCAGCACGCGGACTGGGGCATCGTCATGGCCATGGAGCCGGCCACAGGCAAGGTCGTGGTCCTGGCCGACTCCAACTCGGTCGACCCCTCCGACCCCTCGGCCACCTCCGAGGAGAACCGCACCGCCCGCAGCGTGCAGGCCGTCTTCGAGCCCGGAAGCGTCGGCAAGGTCGTCACCTTCGCCACCGCTCTGGAGGAGGGCGCGGTCAAGCCCGAGGACACCTGGACCGTCCCCTACACCTGGACCTCGGCCAACGGGCAGACCTTCAAGGACTCCCACGAGCACGAGACCCAGACCCTGACCACCGCCGGAGTCCTGGCGGAGTCCTCCAACGTCGGTACCGTGCAGATCGGCGAGAAGCTCGCCGACGACGTCCGCTACGACTACATGAAGCGCTTCGGCTGGGGGCAGGCCACGGGCATCGAGATGCCGGCGGAGTCCGACGGCATCCTCTACCCGCCCAGCTCCTGGGACGACCGCACCCGTTACACCACGATGTTCGGGCAGGGCGTGGCCGGTACTACGCTCCAGTCCCTCCAGGTGCTGGCCACCGTGGCCAACAAGGGTGTGCGCGTGGCCCCACGCGTCATCGACGCCTGGATCGACGCCGACGGCAAGGAGACCCCCCAGGACCGCCCCGAGGGGGTGCGGGTCGTCTCCGAGGCGACGGCCAAGACCCTCACCGAGATGCTCATCGGCGTCACTCAGGAGGGCGGTACCGCGGAGTCGGCCTCCATCAACGGCTACCTGGTGGCCGGTAAGACCGGAACCACCGAGATCCTCACCGACGACTCCACCGTGGCCTCCTTCGTCGGCTTCCTGCCTGCGCGCGACCCGGTGCTGGCGATCGCGGTCATCGTCAACCGTCCCGAGGGGATCTACGGAGGCACCGTTGCCGCCCCCGTCTTCCGGGAGGTGGCGCTGGCAGCCATGCAGGCGCTCAACATCGCCCCGGACCCCAGCGTCGTGGCGGCCCGGGCGGCTCGCAACGGGGCTGGAGGAGAGAGGGACGCGAATCAGTGAGGACGCCTATAGGTAGATGAGCGTGACCACCAGCACCTCGGCGAAGTGGGCCGGAGGGGCTCTTGTGGAACATCGACAGTGGAAGGTCGCGATAGATTGAGGAACTATGAGCAACCACGCCTACGAGTCGGCCGCCGCCCTACGGCCGAGCTCCAATGGTCCCATCCCCATCAGCACCTTGTGCGAGCGCTTCTCCCTGGCTCCCGCCTCAGCTGAGGACGCCGCGGCCCTCAACGACCTGAGCATCCTGGGGGTCAGCGTCGACTCCGCTGACACCGCCCCGGGCGAGCTCTTCGTGGGACTGCCCGGTTTCACCGTCCACGGCGCCCGCTTCGCCGCGGATGCCGTCGCGTCCGGTGCCGTTGCCGTCCTGACCGATGCCGACGGCGCCCAGATCGTCCACCAGACCGCTCCCGGTACCCCCGTCCTCGTGCACAGCGACCCCCGCGCCGTCGTCGGCCCCCTGAGCGCCGAGGTCTACCACCACCCGGCACGCGGCCTGGTCACCACCGCCGTCACGGGAACCAACGGCAAGACGACCACCGCATACTTCCTCGACGCCATCCTGTCCGCTCACGTCGGAGGCTGCATGGTGGCCGGAACCGTCGAGCTGCGCGTGGGGGAGCGCTCCGTGGAGTCCCCGCGCACCACCGTCGAGGCCCCCGTCCTGCAGCGGATGATGGCCCTGGCCGTGGAGGACAAGGTCGGCGCCGCCTCCCTGGAGGCCTCCAGCCACGCCATCGTCCTGCACCGGCTCGATGGGATTGTCGTCGACGTCGCCGGCTTCACCAACCTCCAGCGCGACCACCTCGATTTCCACAAGACCATGGAGGGCTACCTGGAGGCCAAGGCGCAGCTGTTCACCCCCGAGCACGCCCGCCGCGGCGTGGTCTGCGTCGACGACCAGTGGGGCGCGGCCCTGGCTGCTGAGGCCCCCATCGAGATCGACCGCGTGCGTGCCTACCCCGGTGAGACTCCCGCCGACTGGTGGGTCAGCGACGCCGCCGTCTCCCTGACCGACTCCGCCACCACTTTCACCCTTCACGGGCCCGACGGCGAGAAGATCGAGGCCTCCTGCCCCCTTCCCGGACTCGTCAACGTGCAGAACGCCGCCCTGGCCCTGGTCATGGCCATCCGCGCCGGGGTGCCCGCCGCTACGGCCGCCGCGGCCCTGGCCGGTGCCCACAACATCCCCGGCCGCATGCAGCGCATCAGCCAGCGCGACGGCCGACGCGGCCTGTGCATCGTTGACTTCGCCCACACCCCCGAGGCCATGGAGCTGGCCCTCAAGGCCGTGCGCCCCATCACCCCGGGGCGCCTCATCGTGGTCTTCGGCTCCGACGGCGACCGCGACCAGGGCAAGCGGCCCATGCTGGGTGAGGTGTGCGCCCGCCTGGCCGACGTTCTGGTCGTCACCGACGAGAACCCCCGCAGCGAGGACCCCCAGCTCATCCGCAACGCCATCCTCGAGGGGGTGCGCGGCGTGCGCCCCGACCTGACGGACGTCGAGGAGATCACCACCTGGCGCGGCGACGCCGTGCGCCGGGGTGTCGAGCTGTGCGGACCCGACGACACCGTCATCGTCACCGGGAAGGGCCACGAACCCTTCCTGGAGATGGCCGGGGAGTTCATCCGCTACAACGACGCGCCCGTGATGGCTGAGGCCGTCGAGGAGAAATGGGGACGGGCATGAGGCTCAGCCTGAGTCAGATCGCAGCCGCCGTCGGCGGAAGGCTCATCGGCCCTGACGCGCCGGTGACCGGGCCGGTTGTCACCGACTCCCGCCAGGCCGCCGAGGGCTCACTGTTCGTCGCCGTGCACGGCGAGCGCACCGACGGCCACGCCCACCTGGGATCGGCCCGCGACCTGGGCGCCGTCGGCGCCATCGTCTCCGACCTGGAGGCCGCCCGCAGCGGACTGTCCCAGGGGCAGGCCGAGGATGCGTCCATGGGGCTCGTCCTCGTGGAGGACACCGTGGCGGCCCTCGGCGCGCTGGCCCGCACCCACCTGGAGGCACTGCGCCAGGCGGCAGCCGAGCAAGGCGATCGTCTCACCGTGGTGGCGATGACCGGCTCGGTGGGCAAGACCACCACCAAGGACCTCACCCGCCAGCTCCTGGCCGCCTCCGGCCCCACGGTGGCGCCCCGGGCCAGCTTCAACAACGAGATCGGGCTGCCGCTGACCGTGCTGGAGGCCGACGAGTCCACCCGCTACCTCGTCCTGGAGATGGGGGCCTCCGGACTTGGCCACATCGCCTACCTCACCGACATCGCCCCTCTGGACGCGGCCGGGGTCCTCATGATCGGCCACGCCCACATGGGTGGGTTCGGCTCCATCGAGGGAGTCGCCGCGGCCAAGGCGGAGATCATCGCCGGCCTGCGCCCCGAGGGAATCGCCATCCTCAACGCCGACGACGCCCGCGCCGCCGCCATGGCCGAGCTCGCACCGGCACGCGTCCTGACCTTCTCCGTCCGGGGGCGACAGGCCGACCTGAGGGCCGAGAACGTGGACCTGGACGCGGCTGCCCGAGCGGCCTTCGACCTCCACCTGCCCGGTCTCGCCGAGCCCCGCCGCGTCCAGCTGGCCGTGGCGGGAGTGCACAACGTGTCCAACGCCCTGGCCGCCGCGGGGCTGGCCCTGGCCGCAGGGCTGGACCCCGAGCTCATCGCCGAGCGCCTCGGCTCAGTGAGCATCGAGAGCCCCCACCGGATGGATATTTCGGAACTCAGTGGTGATCTTCTCCTTATCGACGACTCCTACAACGCCAACATCGACTCCATGACGGCGGCGCTGGCGGTGCTGCCGGCTCTGGCCGGGGACCGACGTCGCGTTGTCGTGATTTCCGAGATGCTTGAGCTGGGGGAGTCCTCTGCGGCCGATCACGCGCGCACCGGAGAGCTCGCGGCCCGAGCCGGAGCCGCTATGCTCATCGGCATCGGCTCCACCCAGGAGGCACTCGAGGCGGCCAGGGCGCGAGGGGTCGAGGTCGTCGGTTTCGATGATGCCGCGACCGCCATCTCCCAGATCGACGCCCTGCTCTGCGACGGCGACGCCGTCCTGGTCAAGGGTTCCAACGGCTCGGGCGCCTGGCGCCTGGCCGACCACCTCAAGGAGGTTCGTCCCCGATGACCGCCATCCTCATCTCCGGTGTGGTCGGACTGGTGGGCACCCTGCTGGGGACCCCCCTGCTCATCCGCTACCTCCACGCCAAGGAGTACGGGCAGTTCATCCGCCAGGACGGACCCCAGGGACACTTCACCAAGCGCGGCACGCCGACCATGGGCGGCCTCGTCATCATCATCTCCACTGTCCTGGGATACACCCTGGCCAATCTCAGCCAGCTGCGCACACCGCGCGCCTCCGGGGTCCTGCTGCTCTTCCTCGTCGTCGGGCTCGGGCTCATCGGATTCCTGGACGACTTCGAGAAGATCTCCAAGCAGCGCTCCCTGGGACTGAGGGCATGGCAGAAGATCGTGGGGCAGGCGCTCATAGGCGTTGGATTCTCGGTGGCGGCCCTGCTCTTCGCGGACCGCAACGGACTGACCCCCGCCTCCGCCCGGATCTCCTTCGCCCGGGACTCGGCGATCAACCTGGCCTTCGCCGGTAGCGTCGTCGGGCTCATCCTGTTCATTCTGTGGGCCAACTTCCTCATCACTGCCTGGTCCAACGCCGTCAACCTCACAGACGGGCTCGACGGACTGGCCGCCGGCGCCTCGGCCATGGTCTTCGGTGCCTACACGCTCATCGGCGTGTGGCAGACCAACCAGTCCTGCAACTACGGCCACGAGACCATGGTCCCCACCACCTGCTACCAGGTCAGGGACCCACGAGACCTGGCCATGATCGCCGCCGCCCTCATGGGGGCCTGCTTCGGCTTCCTGTGGTGGAACGCCTCACCGGCCAAGATCTTCATGGGCGACACCGGATCTCTGGCTCTGGGAGGGGCGGTCGCCGGCCTGTCGATCCTGACTCGAACCGAGTTCCTGGCTGTCATCCTGGGTGGACTGTTCCTGGCCGAGGTCATGAGCGACATCATCCAGATCGTCTCATTCAAGTCGACAGGCCGACGCGTCTTCCGCATGGCTCCACTGCATCACCACTTCGAACTGGGAGGATGGACCGAGGTCAACGTGGTGATCCGCTTCTGGATCATCGCCGGCCTGTGCGTCATCGCGGGACTCGGAATCTTCTACGCCGAGTACCTGCGCCAGCTCATCTTCGGATGAGCCAGGACGCCCGGGCCACTGCGACCCGAACCATTGAAGCAGTCTTCTCCTGCCGGAAGGCCCGTCAGGAGAAGTGAGGAACCAGGAGCGTGAGCCCGCACCGTGACCAGCCTGACTGAAGTCCCCGGTGAGCCGTCCAGCGCCGTCACCGGCCCCGGCGGGTCCCTGAGCGACCAGCTCGACGGCGCCCACGTGGCCGTCGTCGGCCTGGGGCGCACCGGGCTCGCCGTCGTCGACGCCCTGGCCACGTTGGGGGCCCGCATCCACGTCTTCGACAGCCGCGAGTCCTCCGTCGAGATGCTGCAGACCCCCGTGGCCTCCACCACGGTCGCCGATGCCGACGCGACCGCGGCCGCCCTGGCGCAGTCCCCGGCCAGGCTCCTCGTCGTCTCACCCGGGGTCCCGGCCACCGGGCCGGTCCTGCGAGGTGCCGCGGCGGCGGGTATCGAGACCTGGAGCGAGGTCGAGCTGGCCTGGAGGATTCAGCAGGACTCAGCGCGTCCGCAGGTGCCTTGGCTGACTCTGACCGGGACGGACGGCAAGACCACCACGGTCAGCATGCTCTCGGCGATCCTTGAGGCCCAGGGGCTCACGGCTCCGGCCGTGGGCAACATCGGCACCCCCGTCATTGAGGCGGTGCTGGCCGGCAGTGCCGACGCCCTGGCCGTAGAGCTGTCCAGCTTCCAGCTGCACACCACCAGAACCCTGGCGCCCCTGGCCTCGGCCTGCCTCAACCTGGCCGCCGACCACCTCGACTGGCACGGGGGCCTGGAGGCCTACGCTCAGGACAAGGCCCGCGTCTACTCCCGCACCCGGCTCGCCGCCGTCTACAACCTCGCCGACGCAGCCACTGAGGACATGGTCCGCCAGGCCGACGTCGTCGAGGGCTGCCGAGCCGTCGGCTTCACCCTGGCCGCGCCGGGGTTGGGACAGGTCGGCATGGTTGAGGACCTGCTGGTCGACCGCGCCTTTCACGCCGAGCGGCGATCAAGCGGCATCGAGCTGGCCACGACCGCCGACCTGGCGCACCTGGCCCCCGGGCGGCGTGCCCAGAACCTGCCCGCGCACCTGCTGGCCGACGCCCTGGCGGCCGCCGCGCTGGCCCGCGCGGCCGGAGCCGACCCGGAGGCGGTCGCCGCCGGACTGCGCGCTTACAGCCCCGGAGCCCACCGGATCGTCACCGTCGCCGAGGCGGAGGGCGTCACCTGGGTCGACGACTCGAAGGCCACCAACCCGCACTCCGCCGAGGCGGCACTGACCTCCCTGCCGCAGGGGACCGGAGTGTGGATCTGCGGCGGCGACACCAAGGGCGCCCAGTTCTTCGACCTGGTCCGCACGGTGCGCCCCCACCTGCGCGGCGCCGTTGTCATCGGCAAGGACCAGAACGACATCCTGGCGGCCCTGGAGCGGGAGGCCCCCGGCCTGCCCGTCACCCGCGTCAGCGACGGCAGCGCCGAGCAGGTGAGCGCCGCCGCGGTGGAGGCCGCCGGCGCCATGGCTCGCAGCGGCGACACCGTCATGCTGGCCCCGGCCTGCGCCTCCTGGGACCAGTTCACGTCCTACGCCCAGCGCGGCGACCTGTTCGCCGCCTGCGCCCAGGCCTATACCCGAGGCGATGGCACCCGGGACGCGGATGTCTCTGGCGACCAGGAGCAGCTGTGAAGACCGGGTCCACCTCGGCCACCAACGCCCGCTCGTCGACCTCCTCCTCGTCAGGCTCCTCGCGAGCCTCCGCAGGTTCGTCGCGGGGGGCCGGTGCCGGCCGCAAGCCGGAGCGGGGCACCCTTCGCAGGGGGGCGGCCAAGTCTGCCAGGCAGCCGGGGAAGCCGTCCGCCTCCCCGCCCACGGCAGCGGGCAGTCGCCTGGGTGACGCCTGGCGCAAGCGCTTGACGCGTTGGGGCGAGCGGCTCTCACGACCTTGGGACGGCGGGGGCCCTCAGCCCGAGGGCACCCCGGAGGAGCGTCGTCGGCGTCCCTCCGGCGGGTCCGACTCCACCCAGAGCGCCGAGCAGGTGACTCTGACCTACTACTGCCTGCTCGTGTCCACCCTGGTGCTGGAGACCTTCGGGCTCATCATGGTCTTCTCCGTGCAGTCGGTGACCGTGGCCGCCAACGGTGGCAACGCCTTCACCGACTTCGCCAAGTACCTGATCTTCGCGGCGGTGGGGACGCTGGGCATGGTGGGGGTCTCCCGCATACCGCTGTCTTGGTTCCCAAGGATGGCCTGGGGGCTTCTGGTGCTGACGATCGCCCTGCAGTGCCTGGTGTTCACGCCCGTGGGCGTCAACGTATACGGCAACCGCAACTGGATCCAGGTCCCGGGGGTCGGCACCGCCCAGCCCTCGGAGTTCATCAAGGTGGCCCTCGCCCTGGTCCTGGGCACCCTGGTGACCTGGTACGCGAGCAAGCGGCGGGACCGGGCATGGGTGGCGGGCTGGGCCGGCGTCGGAGTCGCGATCGCGAGCGTCCTGGGCGGACAGGATCTGGGAACCGTCATCATCCTGGTCATCATCGTCGCCGGGGCCCTGTGGGTGGGCGGAATGCGCAAGCGCTGGTTCGCCCTCCTGGGGGCCGGTGGCATCGTCATGTTCGCGGCCGCATCCATGCTCAGTGCCAACCGCCGCGCCCGGATCACCGCCTGGATCCATCCCGAGGGCGCCGACCCCATGGGGGTGGGCTACCAGCCCAAGCACGGGATGTGGGCGCTGGGGACCGGGGGCTGGCTCGGCGTGGGTCCGGGATCGTCGCGCCAGAAGTGGGGCTACCTCACCCAGGCGGACTCCGACTACATCTTCGCCGTGCTCGGCGAGGAGTTCGGGCTGGTGGGCACTCTCGTCGTCATCGCCCTGTTCGCCGTCATCGGCGCCTGCTGCCTGCGGCTCATGAGACGCCACACCTCCCTGTACGTCGTGGCCACGACCTCGGCCATCGGTGCGTGGATCGTGGGGCAGGCGATCATCAACATGGGGGTCGTCACCGGTGCGCTGCCGGTGCTGGGCGTCCCGCTTCCCCTCGTCAGCCGTGGAGGCACCGCACTGGTGTCGGTCCTCCTGGCCATCGGGGTGCTTCTGGCCTTCGCGCGCCACGAACCCGGTGCGCAGGAGGCCTTGTCCACGAGTCCCGGGGCGCTGCGTCGTTCCCTGGCAGTCATTGTCCCTAGGAGGAACCGTGCCCGAGACAAGTGAGAGCGCAGGCTCGCCCCAGCAGGAGCGTCCCAGCGGCTCGGAGCGGCCCCGGCCGTTGCGGGTGCTGCTGGCCGGTGGGGGCACCGCCGGCCACGTCAACCCGTTGCTGGCCACGGCCGCGGCCCTGCGGGACCCGGATCTGGGCGGTGACCCCGGCACGCAGATCCTCGTCCTGGGGACCGCCGAGGGACTGGAGAAGCGACTCGTGCCCGAGGCCGGCCTGGAGCTGGCCCTGGTCCCCAGAGTCCCTCTGCCGCGGCGCCCCAGCGGTGACCTGCTGCGTTTGCCGCACCGGCTGGGCAAGGCGATCAGCGCGGCCACTGAGGCCATTGAGAAGGTCAGGGCCGACGTCGTCGTCGGCTTCGGCGGCTACGTGTCGACCCCGGCCTACCTGGCCGCCAGGAAGGCCGGGGTGCCGGTCGTCATCCATGAGCAGAACGCCCGCCCGGGGCTGGCCAACCGGCTGGGCGCCTCCTGGGCCCGGGCCGTCGCCCTGACCTTCGCCTCGACCCGTCTCAAGGCCTCCAAGGGCTGCACCGAGGTCACAGGACTGCCGCTGCGCCCGGCCATCGCCACCCTGGTCGCGCAGCGTGCCACGGACGAGGGGGCCCGCCAGGCCCGCGTCGAGGGCGCTCAGGCGCTGGGACTCGACCCCGACCTGCCCACGCTGCTGGTGACGGGCGGATCCCTGGGGGCCCAGCACCTCAACGAGGTCCTGAGCGAGTCGCTGGACTCCCTGCCAACCGGCCTGCAGGTGCTGCACCTGACGGGTAAGGACAAGGACGCCCCGGTGCGCGCCGCCCTCGAGGCGGCAGTGGCCTCGGGCGCTGCGCAGGACCTCGCTGAGCGGTACCACGTGCTCGACTACCTGACCACGATGGAACAGGCCTATGCCTGCGCCGACGGGGTCCTGTGCCGCTCCGGTGCCGGTACCGTCGCAGAGATCACGGCCCTGGGGCTTCCAGCGCTCTACGTCCCCTTGCCGATCGGCAACGGCGAGCAGCGTCTCAACGCCGCTGACGTCCTGGCCTCCGGAGGCGGGCGCATGGTGCTCGACGCCGAGCTCAAGCCCTCGGACATCCTTGACTTCGCCATGCTCATCTCCGACCCTGAGCGGCAGGCCGCCATGGCCCGGGCCGCGGCCTCCACCGGCGTCCAGGATGCGGCGGCCCGCCTGGCCGCCCTTATCCGGCAGTGCGCCTCCATCCACAACACTCCCACTGACGAGGAGAATGCGGCATGACCGCCACCACACCCCAGGACGCCTCCCGCACTTCGTACCGATCGACCGACGGTGACCACTGCACTCTGACAGACCGGGCCTTCCACCTCATCGGCATCGGGGGAGCGGGGATGAGCGTGGTCGCTCAGCTGCTCGCGGCCCGCGGCGCGCAGGTCTCCGGCTCCGACGCCCACGGGGGGCCCGCCTTCGACCACCTGGCCGATCTGGGAATCACGACCCACCTGGGGCATGCTGCCGCGAATGTTCCCGAGCGGAGCACTGTTGTGGTCTCCACCGCGATCAAGGAGACCAACCCCGAGCTCGCCGAGGCCCGCCGGCGGGGCCAGGACGTCATCCACCGGTCCCAGGCGCTGGCCCTGGCCGCTCAGGGCCTGGACTTCGTCGCCGTGGCGGGTGCGCACGGCAAGACCACGACCTCGGGCATGCTCGCCGAGGCCCTCACGGAGGCCGGAGCCGACCCCTCCTTCGCCATCGGCGGGGTCGTGCGGGCCTTGGGAACCGGCGCCCACCTGGGCAGCGGCCCCGCCCTGGTCGCCGAGGCCGATGAGTCCGACCGATCCTTCCTCAACTACAGCCCGCGAGTGGAGATCGTCACCAACGTCGAGCCCGACCACCTCGACAGCTACGGCACCGCGGAGGCCTTCGAGACGGCATTCGTCGACTTCGCTCACCGGCTGGTGCCCGGGGGCCTGCTGGTCGCCTGCGCCGCCGACGCCGGCGCGCTGCGCCTGGCGCAGTCCGCTGCCGCCGAGGGCCTGCGCGTCGTCACCTACTCCTTCGCAGGCCCCGACACCCTCCCCGGCGGAGTGCTCGTGGGGGAGGGGCACGTCCACCTGGACATCCAGGAACGTGGGGCCTCATCCACTCGGGGACTGCTGACCCTCACCACGGCCGCCGGCCGCGAGCCCGCCGGAGGCACGGGCGAGGAGCCTCATCACGGCCCGGTCGAGCTGGTGCTGGCCGTACCTGGGGACCACGTCGCCCTGGACGCAGCCGGAGCCTGGGCCGCGGGCATCGAGCTCGGCGTCGAACCGGCCCGGATGGCCCGGGCACTGGGTGCCTTCGGGGGGACGGGCCGGCGCTTCGAGGACCGGGGCGAGGCCGACGGTGTGCGCGTCATCGACGACTACGCCCACCACCCCACGGAGATCGAGGCCCTGCTGCGCACGGCGCGGGGCGTGGCCCAAGAGCGCGGCGGCCGGGTCCTGGTCCTGTTCCAGCCGCACCTGTTCTCCCGCACCAGGGCCTTCGCCGACCGCTTCGGACAGGCGCTGGCCCTGGCCGACGCCGTTGTCGTCACCGACGTCTACCCCGCCAGGGAGACTCAGGCGGACTTCCCCGACATCACCGGGGACACGGTCGCCCAGCGCGTCCCCGGTGGCACCGCCAGGTTCGTCGCCGAGCGCCTCGATGCCGCCCACACGGTGGCCGACCTGGCGCGCCCCGGCGACCTGCTGCTGACAGTCGGTGCCGGAGACGTCACCGAGCTCGCCGGCACGGTACTGGGCGACCTGGCGGCACGCGAGGGCGGTGCAGCCCCCTCGCCCGCGGACCGGGACGAGCGGGCATGAGGAAGCCCTCGGCCCCCCGTCCGGAGCGCTCCAACCGCGCTCAGGACGCCCCGGCCAGCATCCCGCCGCGTCGCTCCGGCCCCAGGCGTCCGCGTCCCTCCCGCTCGGCGCAGGGACCATCCGCGCCGAGCACCCCGACGGCGCATCACGGGACCGAGCAGGCCGGGCCGGCGGCCCCCGCCAAGCGGCCCCGGAGCGCTTCGGCCCCCAGGACCCCCAAGGAGCCGGGCGGCGGCGCCGGGTCGCCCTCGCGGCCCAGGCGTCCGTCGACGTCGAGGGGCGCGTCCAGCTCCTCGCCGGCTCCGCGTCGCGGTGGCGAGAGCGCCGGCCGCACCAGCCCCCGCCAGGAGTCCTCCAGCCCCGATGCGGCGGCGAGCACCGAGCTGACCGTCTTCGGCCGCAGGCAGGTGGCTCTTTCCGGTGGAGACGACCGGGTCGTCTCCACCGGACTGGCCGATCGGCTCAAGGAGCGTCAGGCCGCCGTGCGCCGGTTGCGGCTGCGACGGGCGCTGAGGGCCGCCGTCGTGGTGGTCGCCATCGTCCTGGTGGTCTGGGCCCTGGCCTTCTCACCCCTCCTGGGTCTGCAGGCCCGGAGGATCTCCGTGGCGGGTTCGGACGGCAGCGTCTCGGACCAGCAGGTCCGCGAGGTTCTGGCCGCCTACGAGGGCGACTCGTTGCTGCGGCTCGACACCGGCCGGCTCTCCACCCAGGTCAGTGACAAGCTGGTCCGGGTGCGCCGGGCGCAGGTGACCAGGGCCTGGCCCCACGGGCTGCGGGTGCACCTGACGATGCGCGTGCCGGTGGCCACCGTGCAGGACTCGGACGGCTACCAGGTCCTTGACAACGAGGCCGTGGTCCTCGAGCGGGTCTCCGAGCCGCCGTCGGGCCTGGTGAACATCGTGCCCGATCCCGCCGCGCAGGCATCGGGGCCACAGAGGATCTCCGCCAAGCAGGTTGCCGCCGTCACCCAGGTGGTGGGTTCCCTCACGCCGGAGACCCTGGCCCAGGTGAGCAGCGGCAGCGCCACTGAGGCGGGGCAGGTCACACTGACCCTGTCCAGCGGGGCCAGCGTGGTCTGGGGCGACAACCAGGACAACGCGCTCAAGGCGCGCGTCCTGGCGACTCTCATGACCACCACCGCCTCCATCTACGACGTCTCCTCGCCGCATCGCCCCACCACGCGATCCGCTGACAGCGCCGGCGCGACCCCCGTGGCACCATCGCCGACGTCCTGATCGGCTCCTGCGCTCCGCCGCTGCGCGGCATCTCCAGGGACAGCGGGGCGCGCAGCAGCGCCCACCCACGAACCTTCAGGTTCATCGCAGGTAAATTGCAGCGATATAGCAGGGAATCCGCAGGCAACTGCACACGAACACGCCGGGCTTCAATGCGATGCGACATCCCGGATGTCTCATAGCGTTAAGCCCGTCGTTCAGAGAATGACATAAGTATTGACCTTAACTTGAGGTTGAGGTTTGAGGGGAGTCCTCGTCGGAGGGCTCATGACGAAACTCGCGGAGGGGACGCCAGTGGTCGAGAGCATGGCTGTGGACGACTCACAGCACTACCAGGCAGAGATCAAGGTCGTCGGTGTTGGCGGCGGCGGCGTCAACGCCGTCAACCGCATGATCGAGGCCGATCTGCGTGGCGTGGAGTTCATCGCCGTGAACACCGACGCCCAGGCGCTGCTCATGTCCGACGCTGACGTCAAGCTCGACGTTGGGCGGGACCTGACCCGAGGTCTGGGGGCGGGGGCCGATCCGGCGATCGGCCGCAAGGCCGCCGAGGACCACGAGTCCGAGATCCGCGAGGCTCTCGACGGCTCGGACATGGTCTTCGTCACCGCGGGCGAGGGAGGCGGTACCGGCACCGGTGCAGCCCCCGTCGTCGCCCGCCTGGCCAAGAGCATCGGCGCGCTGACCATTGGTGTGGTCACCCGTCCCTTCTCCTTCGAGGGGCGCCGCCGCTCCGCCCAGGCCGAGGACGGCGTCCAGGCGCTGCGCGAGGAAGTCGACACCCTCATCGTCATCCCCAACGACCGCCTCCTGCAGATCGCCGACAAGAACATCTCCGTCGTTGACGCCTTCAAGCAGGCCGACCAGGTTCTTCTTCAGGGTGTCCAGGGCATTACCGAGCTCATCACGACCCCCGGTCTCATCAACGTCGACTTCAACGACGTCAAGTCCGTCATGCAGGGCGCCGGCAGCGCGCTCATGGGTATCGGCTCGGCCACCGGTGAGGGTCGCGCGATCACGGCCACCGAGGAGGCCATCGCCTCGCCGCTGCTGGAGACCTCGATCGACGGCGCCCACGGCGTGCTGCTCTTCTTCCAGGGCGGTTCCGACCTGGGGCTGTTCGAGATGAACGAGGCCGCCAACCTGGTGCGCGAGGCCGTCCACCCCGAGGCCAACATCATCGTCGGAAACGTGGTCGATGGTGCCCTGGGAGACGAGGTGCGGGTGACGGTCATCGCCGCCGGCTTCGACTCCGAGCCGGTCGTTGGTGGCCTGGCCGACCCGATGACTCGACTCTCGCGCGCCGCCGCGGTGCCGCCGGTGCCCTCCTCCCCGGTCGACGACCTGCCCCCGGCCCCGGCTCCTCGTGGTGGCGCCCATGCCGCCCAGAACCCGGTAACTCGTCCGGTCCCGCTGGCTCCGCCGCCCTCCTCCTCCCCGGCGGCCGCGGCGCACCTGTCGGAGGTCAGTGCGGCCGAGGCCCTCTCCTCGGGAAGCATGCCGGCCTATGTGGATGAGTCCTACGGCTCCTACGGCTCGGTGCCGGCGCAGCAGCACTCGGTCTCCGATCTTGAGGTTCCTCAGGTGATCGGGGTCGACGCCGACGATGACGGCATCGACCTGCCCGACTTCCTGCGCTGAGCGGCATCGCTGTCCGAGGGCGCGGCAACATGTGCGATACCACCGCAGCTGAGGCCTCGGATCTGATCGAGGTGGATCTGGGCCCGCGGGCTCGTGGGTTCTTCACCACCCGCGGCCTGCGGGCCCGTCCCGTCTCGGCGCCGGGTGGTGCCGCCCAGGACCGGGATGCCGAGAGCGAGGAAGGGGCCGCATATGACGGGTGGAACCTGGCGCTCCACGTCGGGGACGACCCGCAACGTGTTCATTGTCATCGTCGTCGGCTCGAGGAGCTGCTCGGGCTCGAGCAGGGGCGCCACCTGGCCTGGATGAACCAGGTTCACTCCGCCGTCGTGGCCACGGCTCAGGCCGGTGACGTTCCCACGGCGGACGCCCTCGTCCTGGACTCTCGGACGGGCGGGGCTCCTGCGGGCTGCTGCGTTCTCGTGGCCGACTGCGTCCCCGTCCTGCTCGCGTCCCGGGACGGAGCTCTGACAGCCGCCGTGCACGCCGGTCGGCGAGGCATGCTCGACGGCGTCGTCCCCGCCACCATCGACTTCCTTCGGCGCAGTGGAGTGGAACCGGTGGATCTGTGGGCCGCCGTGGGGCCGTCGATCTGCGGCTCCTGCTACGAGGTCCCCGAGGAGATGCTTGCCCTGTCCGCGCAGCGCGAACCGGCGTGCGCCTCCCGCACATCGTGGGGGACGCCCGGCCTTGATGTTGCGGCAGGGGTCTTCGCCCAGCTCGAGCGCGCCGGTGTTGGTCACATCAGCGCTGGTCAGTGGTGCACCTACGAGGATCCTCGCTTCTTCTCCTACCGCCGTGACGGAGTGACTGGACGTCTGGCAGGCATTGGAGTTCCGCGATAAGGCCCGTCTGCTGAGTAACTCCTGGGCGTGACCTTCCTGAAACCTGAGGTGGGGGACACGCCGAGGTGAGGTCCCCGTGCGGTGTCACGGGGACGGATACCGTCGCAGCACATCCGGAACGCAGGGGACCGGACGAACCAAGGAGCGATAAATGGGCGCGCTGCGCAGTATGACCAGTTTTCTCGGCTACTCGGAGCCGGAGGAAGAGACCTACGAGGACAGCTACGAGGCTGCCGATGCCGGTTACGCCGTGCAGGAGCACGAGCAGGACTTCGTTGACGAGGGGTACGAGGACTTCTCTGCCCCGGCTGCGCCCGATCCCGTTGTCGCTGCCCCCGACCTTCGCCGCATCGTCACGGTTCACCCCTCGACCTACAACGAGGCCAGGATCATCGGCGAGTCCTTCCGTGACGGCGTCCCTGTCATCATCAACCTCACCGGCATGAGCGAGTCCGACGCGCGTCGTATGGTGGACTTCTCCGCCGGTCTGGTCTTCGGGCTGCACGGTGCCATCGAGCGTGTCACTCCGCGCGTGTTCCTGCTGACTCCGGCCAGCGTGGAGATCGACGGCGGCGAGGTCGCCGAGGCTCGCGGCCGCTTCTTCAACCAGAGCTGAGCTGACTCGTACGTGAACCTCGTCTCTGCGGTAGCCGGGATCCTGTCGAGCATTCTGAGCCTGTACTTCCTCATCCTCCTGGTCAGGGTTGTGCTTGACTGGATCCAGGTATTCGCCCGCCAGTGGCGTCCCCAGGGGGTCGTCCTGGTGCTGGCCAACCTTGTCTACGCTCTGACGGATCCTCCTCTGCGAGTGATCCGTCGGAGGGTTCCCATGGCACGCCTGGGAGGGGTCGGTATCGACCTGAGCTTCCTGGTCCTGGTCTTCGGGATCTGGATCATCCAGTGGTTCCTCGGGTTTCTCATCTGAACAGGTGTGAAGTTGTGAGCGAACCGCTAGAGTGCTGTTCTCACGTCAGCGTGAGATAGCGCGCTTGATGTGGCCTGAACCTCGAGTTCAGGTACTCTGTCCGCATGAGTGACCGGATGCCCGGTGCTCGTGACCTTATCCGTAACGACACCGAGGTGACGACCCATGACGCTGCTGACAGCAGACGACGTCCTCAACAAGAAGTTCCAGGCGACCAAGTTCCGTGAGGGCTACGAGCAGGACGAGGTCGACGAGTTCCTCGACGAGGTAGTCGAGGCCATGCGTCAGCTGGAGGCTGAGAACGCCGATCTCAAGGCCAAGCTCGAGGCCGCCAACCGCCGAGTGGCCCAGCTCGGCGAGGGCGCTGCCATCCCCTCCGCCCCCGCTTCCCCCGTATCTCCGGTCCAGGCAGAGCCTGCCATGTCCATGCCGGCCGTCTCTGCCGGCGAGACCGGCGGCCAGGGCCCGGCTGCTGCCTCCGGCATGCTCGAGCTGGCCCAGCGCCTTCACGACGAGCACGTCGCCAACGGTAAGGCCGAGGGCGAGCGCATCGTCACCGAGGCTCGCTCCACCGGTGAGCAGATCGTGCGTGAGGCCGAGGACCAGCGCAACCGCACCCTCGCCCAGCTGGAGAAGGAGCGTGCCAACCTCGAGCACAAGATCGACGAGCTGCGCCGCTTCGAGTCCGACTACCGCACTCGCCTCAAGAGCTACCTGCAGAACCTGCTGGCCAACGTCGAGGACGGCGGCGAGAGCTCCATCTCCAGCCTGTGATCCTGCAGGGGTCGTGATCCTCCAGGCCGTGATCGCCTCCCGGCCCATCCCCGTGAGCACCTCCGGGACTGGCCAACGGAGCCCCATCACGACGGTCCCCATCCGATCAGGATGGTTCCGCTCCACCAGTCACCAGTGACACGGCCTCCTACGAAGGGCGGCGACCCGCACGGGTCGCCGCCCTTCGCCGGGTACACAGCCCATTCGTCACCCGTTCTCCTCTGAGCACAATGCGAGAAAGCCCCATGCCTGACCACGTCGATCCCGCATCCTTGGCGCAGGAAGCCGCCGGCAACGCCGCTGACGGCGGTAACACCGGTAGCGCCGATAACGCCGTCCCGTTGCCCAGGGACAATCCCTTCAGCGCCATGGAGAAGGCCATGACGTCGCAGGAGGGGACAGCGGGCGCGAGACGATCCAAACGCCTCCCCGTGATCGTGCTGTGGCTAGTGGCGATCATCGTCATCGTCGTAGACCAGGCCTCCAAGCAGTGGGCGCTCTCAGCCCTGTCCGACGGTCGGCACACGGAGCTGTTCGGCCGGGCGCTTGGCCTGGTCCTGGTGCGCAACCCGGGCGCCGCCTTCTCCTTCGCTACCGGGCAGACGTGGATTTTCGCGCTCATCGCCTCCTGTGTCGTGGCCATCATCATCCGTGTCTCCCGGAACCTGGCGTCTGGCTCCTGGGCGGTGGCCCTCGGCCTGGTCCTGGGCGGCGCGGTCGGCAACCTCATCGACCGCCTTCTGCGCGAACCAGGCTTCCTGCGCGGCCACGTCATCGACTTCATCGACTACGGCGGCTACTTCGTGGGCAACGTCGCCGACATCGCCATCGTGGCGGCAGCCGCGGGCATCATCATCCTGTCCCTGGGAGGCTGGGAGATCGACGGCACGCGTGCCGGCGCCTCAGACGACCCGGAGGCGAAAGGAGTCGGCGGATCGGACTCCTCAACCCGCCGAGCAGCCCGGGCCCGCCGGAAGGGCCGTGCTGAGGCGCCCTCCAAGCCGGGCGAGCCCTTGGATGCATCGACGCAGGGTTCCTCAGCGGAGTTGCCATGAGCGTGCGCCTGCTGCCCGTGCCCGACGGCTTCGACGGCGAACGGGTCGACGCTGCGCTGGCCCGGATGACGGGCCTGTCCCGCAGCCGGGTCGAGGACCTCTGTGAGGCCGGAGATGTGCGCCGATGCGGTCAGGCGCTGGCCAAGTCCTCTCGTCTGCGCGCGGGCGAGCTCCTTGAGGTCGACCTGCCCGACCCCCGTCCCACCGAACCGGTCGCCACCCCGGTGGAGGGGATGGAGCTGCTCTACGAGGACGAGGACATCGTCGTCGTCGACAAGCCCGCGGGCGTGGCCGCGCACCCCTCCATGGGGTGGGACGGCCCTGACGTCCTCGGCGCCCTCAAGGCCATGCACGTGCGAGTGGCCACCTCCGGCGCCGCCGAGCGTCAGGGCATCGTCTCGCGCCTGGACGTGGGCACCTCGGGCGTCATGATCGTGGCCAAGGGGGAGCGGGCCTACTCGGTGCTCAAACGCGCCTTCCGGGAGCACACGGTGGACAAGGTGTACCACGCGCTGGTTCAGGGCCACCTCGATCCCTCCAGCGGCACCATTGACGCCCCCATCGGCCGTCACCCCAGCCGGGAGTGGAAGATGGCCATCATTGAGGGCGGGCGGGAGTCCATCACCCACTACGACGTCATCGAGGCGATGCCCGGGGCCTGCCTGGCTGAGATCCACCTCGAGACCGGGCGCACCCACCAGATCCGTGTCCACATGGCAGCCGTCGGCCACCCCTGCGTCGGAGACGCCACCTACGGCGCCGACCCGGCCATGAGCGCGCGCACCGGTCTGATCCGCCAGTGGCTCCATGCCCGCGAGCTCGGCATCGCCCACCCCATCACCGGTGAGCACATGGTCTTCACCTCTGACTACCCCGACGACCTCGTCCACGCCCTCGATGTCTTGCGCCTGCCGTGAACAGGCTCTCCGCGGAGGTGAATGAGAACAGTGACTGATCGCCTGCGTCGCTCGACCATGGCCCCGACGACGAGGCCGAGCGCTGACGAGGTGGTCTCGGAGACTCCCACCCTCGAGATCCGCCCGGCCATCGCCGTCCACGAACCCGTCGGCTTTGCAACGGCCCGCGGAGATGAGATGGGCCCCGAGGCCGACCGGCTTCGCATAGCTGTGGCCGACGTGCGCCTCGAGGTCTTCGTCGGTGAGCAGGCGGTTCCCTTCATCCAGGAGATCGACGCCCGCGACGAGGAACCCACCACGATCCACCTCCTGGCCCGCGGAGCCGATGGCACGCCCCTGGGCGCCGGGCGCATCCTGATGGAGCGCGCGCACCCCGGCCGGGTTCATCTGGGCCGTCTGGCAGTACGCCGCGTCGCGCGCGGTACGGGGCTGGGGGCCCGCGTCGTCGTCGCCCTCGAGCAGGCCGCACTGAGCCACTCCTGCCGGCCCTGCGTGGAGGTGGTTCTCTCCGCTCAGGAGCAGGCCATGGGCTTCTACGAGCGCTGCGGATACCGGGTTCTGAACGGTCGCCGCTACCTCGACGCCGGCATCTGGCACCAGGACATGGCCCGCACCGTCAGTAGCGTGAGCGCCGAGAAAAGTTCCGGCAGCACCGCTTAAGGTCGGTTACCGAGGCCCGCGCGCATGCGCACGTGCCGAGGGCAGCAGGACGAAGAGGAGAGACTCATGAGGATCGTTGTCATCGGTGCCGGGGGCATCGGAGGATGGCTCGGCGCCCGTCTGGCCGCGAGCGGCCAGCAGGTCGGCTTCCTGGTTCACGATCGCACCCTGGCGGCTCTGCGCTCGGGCGGGCTGACGCTGCGTGACTGCTCCGAGGGTGAGCCCGGTACCGTGACCGCCCGCATCGAGACGCCCCTGGCCAGTGAGGATCCGCAGGCTCTCGCCGAGACCCTGGGCGGTGACCCGGACCTGGTCCTGGTCACCACGAAGGTCGATGCGCTACCGCAGCTGGCCTCGGCGCTCAGAGTTCTGACCGGCCCCGACACCGGTGTCGTCTCCACCCAGAACGGGATCAGTGCGCCCGAGCTGCTCGCCGACGCCGTCGGAAAGGAGCACGTCCTGCCCGGGGTTGCCCGGGTCTACTCCGCCATCACCTCGCCCGGAGAGGTCCGCACGATCGGCAACGCCGGCTCCCTGGCCCTGGGGGAGTGGGACGGCTCCGCCACCGCTCGCTGCGCCGCCGCCGTCCAGGCCCTGGAGGCAGCCGGAATCCGGGCCTGGACCCCGGACTCCATCTGGGCCGAGCTGTGGCGCAAGGTCTCCTTCGTCGTCGTCCAGGGTTCCCTCGGCGCTGCCACGAACACTCCCATCGGCGTCCTGCGCAGCGACCTGAGAGACTCCTTCACTCGGGCCGTGAGCGAGGTCGTCGCCGTCGCTGCGGCACTGGGCCACGACCTGGCCACCCACGACGCCCCCGACCCGGTCGCTGCGGCCCTGCGCATGGCCGACGCCCAGCCGGCCGGAGCCACCACATCGATGCAGCGGGACATCGCCTCAGGCCTGCCCAGCGAGCTCGACGCCCAGCTCGGTGCGCTGTGCCGCGTCGGCGACGAGGTAGGCGTGCCCACTCCCTTGCTCGACCTCGCGCACAGCGTCCTGGCCCCGCGGGAGGCTGCCGCCCGGGCGGGAGCCTGAGCCCGAAGCACCTCTCGGAGGCGGTGGGAAGGACGCCGCCCAGCAGAGGATTTCTCCCCCGGCTTAGCCACTACCTCGGTGGTGTCCCGTCATGGCTGGGCAAGGCCCTGCCTTCGCGCTCGAGCGCGCTGGGCCCCTCCAGGAGACACGGCTCCGGGCGGGCCTAGGATGGGGCCATGGCGGAGATGAGCAGTCAGGAAGAAGCAGCCCCCAAGGACGACTTCGTCCACCTCCACGTCCACACCGACTACTCCATGCTGGACGGCGCCGGGAAGATCAAGGACTACGTGGCCGAGGCCAAGCGGCTGGGCCAGCCCGCCCTGGCGATCACCGACCACGGCTACATGTTCGGGGCCTACGAGTTCTACGCGGCCGCCAAGGCCGCCGGTATCAAGCCGATCATCGGGGTCGAGGCGTACATGACTCCGGGCACCTCCCGCTTCGACAAGACCCGTGTGTTCTGGGGCGATGAGTCCCAGCGGAGCGACGACGTCTCCGCCCGCGGCTCCTACACGCACATGACGCTGCTCTCACGCAACAACGAGGGCCTGCACAACCTCATGCGCATGGACTCCTTCGCCTCCCTGGAGGGCCAGTGGGGCAAGGCGCCACGCATCGACCGCGAGCTGCTCTCGCGCTATGCGAGCGGCCTCATCGGCTCCACCGGCTGCCCCTCCTCGGAGGTCCAGACCCGCCTGCGCCTGGGCAAGTGGGACGAGGCCCTGCGCGTCGCCGGGGAGCTGCAGGACATCTTCGGCAAGGAGTTCTTCTACGTCGAGCTCATGGACCACGGCCTGGAGATCGAGCAGCGCGTCACCAAGGACCTGCTGCGCATCGCCAAGGAGATCGGGGCCCCGCTGCTGGCCACCAACGACTCCCACTACGTGCGCCCCGAGGACCGCACCATCCAGGACGCGATGCTGTGCATCAACTCCGGCTCCGTGCTCTCCGATCCTGACCGCTTCAAGTTCGACGGTGACACCTACTACCTGCGCCCCGGCGCCGAGATGCGCCGCCTCTTCTCCGAGATGCCCCAGGCATGCGACAACACCCTGCTCGTGGCCGAGCAGTGCGACGTGCACTTCCGCACCGTGGACGAGGGGGCCTCATACATGCCGGCCTTCCCCGTCCCCGAGGGGGAGACCGACGAGTCCTGGTTCATCAAGGAGTGCTGGCGCGGCATGGACCGCCGGTTCAACGGCGACATCCCCGAGGACTGCCGCAAGCAGGCCGAGTACGAGATCAGCGTCATCACCCAGATGGGGTTCCCCGGCTACTTCCTCGTTGTGGCCGACTACATCAACTGGGCCAAGGCCCACGGCATCCGGGTCGGGCCGGGGCGTGGATCGGGAGCCGGCTCCATGGTCGCCTACGCCATGGGCATCACCGAGCTCAACCCGCTGCGCCACGGGCTCATCTTCGAGCGCTTCCTCAATCCCGAGCGCATCTCCATGCCCGATATCGACGTCGACTTCGACGAGCGTCGGCGCGACGAGGTCATTGAGTACGTGCGCGAGAAGTACGGCGCCGACCGCATCAGCCAGGTGGTCACCTACGGCGTCATCAAGGCCAAGCAGTCCTTGAAGGACTCCAGCCGCGTCATGGGCTACCCCTACGCCGTCGGCGACCGGCTGACCAAGGCCATGCCGCCTTCCGTCCAGGGCAAGGACATCTCCATCAAGGGCATTTTCAACCCTGCCGACGAGCGCTACGGCGAGGCCGAGGAGTTCCGCAAGCTCCACGCCGAGGACCCCGACGCCCAGAAGATCGTCGAGCTGGCCAAGGGGCTGGAGGGCATGACCCGTCAGTGGGGCGTCCACGCCTGCGCCGTCATCATGTCCTCAGCCACGTTGACCGACATCATCCCCATGATGCAGCGCCTCCAGGACGGCGCCGTCATCACCCAGTTCGACTACCCCACCTGCGAGCACCTGGGCCTGCTCAAGATGGACTTCCTGGGACTGCGCAACCTCACGGTCATCTCCGACGCCCTGGAGAACATCGTCGCCAACGGCAAGCCGGCCCTGGACATCGACCACGTCGAGCTCGACGACCGCGCCACCTACGAGCTGCTCTCACGCGGTGAGACCCTGGGCGTCTTCCAGCTCGACGGCGGGGGGATGCGCACGCTGCTGCGCCTGATGAAGCCGGACAACTTCGAGGACATCTCCGCCGTCGGCGCCCTCTACCGGCCCGGCCCCATGGGGGCGGAGTCCCACACCAACTACGCGCTGCGCAAGAACGGCCTGCAGGAGGTCATCCCGATCCACCCCGAGCTCAAGGAGGCCCTCGACCCGATCCTGGGGACCACGCACGGTCTCATCGTCTACCAGGAGCAGGTCATGAAGATCGCCACCGACCTGGCGGGATTCTCCATGGGCAAGGCCGACGCGCTGCGCAAGGCCATGGGTAAGAAGAAGATGGACATTCTGGCCAAGATGTTCGTCGAGTTCGAGGCCGGGATGGTTCAGTCCGGCTTCTCCAAGGAGAGCGTCAAGACCCTGTGGGACGTCGTCGTCCCCTTCGCCAAGTACGCCTTCAATAAGGCCCACTCGGCCGCCTACGGCGTCGTGTCCTACTGGACGGCCTACCTCAAGGCGCACTATCCGACCGAGTACATGGCCGCCCTGCTCACCAGCCAGAAGGACAACAAGGACAAGCTGGCCGTCTACCTGGGGGAGTGCCGCCACATGGGCATCACCGTCCTGCCCCCGGACGTCAACGCCTCGCGGGCCCAGTTCTCCGCGGTGGGTGAGGACGTGCGCTTCGGGCTGTCCGCGGTGCGCAACGTCGGCATCAACGTCGTCGACGCGATCGTGGCCGCCAGGGAGGACAAGGGCGAGTTCACCTCCTTCGAGGACTTCCTCGACAAGGTTCCCGCGGTCGTGTGCAACAAGCGCACCATCGACTCCCTCATCAAGGCCGGGGCCTTCGACTCCCTGGGGCACACCCGGCGCTCCCTGCAGGCCTGCCACGAGGACTTCGTCGACGAGGTCATCGGTGTCAAGCGCAACGAGGCCGCCGGCCAGTTCGACCTGTTCGCCTCCCTCATGGGCGGCCCCGACGACGCCGACGACTCACCCTTCGGCAACGGCCCGGTCTTCTCCTCCGACGTTCCCAACCTGCCGGAGTGGGACAAGAAGGACAAGCTCGCCTACGAGCGCGACATGCTGGGCCTCTACGTCTCCGACCACCCCCTCATGGGCCTGGAGGGGCTGCTGGGCAAGCTCGCGGACAAGGAGATCTCCGAGCTCCACGAGAACGATGAGCTGCCCGACGGCGCCATGGTCACCATCGCCGGGCTCATCACCTCGCTGACCCGCAAGACCACCAAGCAGGGCAACCTGTGGGCCATCGCCCAGGTCGAGGACCTGGCCGGAAGCATCGAGGTGCTCTTCTTCCCCCAGACCTATCAGACCGTCTCCACCATGCTGGCCCCGGACACGGTGGTCACGGTGCGCGGACGTCTCAACCGGCGTGACGGCCAGGTCGCCCTGTACGCCCAGGAGATGACGATCCCGGACATCTCCAGCGCCGCCCACGAGGCGGTCCTCATCACCCTGCCCACCAACCGGTGCACCGGGCCACTGGTGGAGCGGTTCAAGGACGTGCTCACCAAGCACCCGGGTGGCTCGACGGTCCGTCTGACGCTGACCAGTCCGGGGCGTGAGGTGCGTACCCAGCTGGACGCCTCGCTACGGGTGGAGGCCTCGCCCGCCTTCTACTCCGACATCAAGGCCCTCCTCGGCCCGGGGTGCCTGCGCCACTAGAAAGCCGTTTCCCAGAGAGCGGATCACCCGCCTTGATGAGGACGCCGAGCAACCGATGCCAGCCCGAGCGGGCACCGTTCGCAAACCTGTTCGTGATCTCACCGTGTCCTCATCAGTGCGCCACACGCCGTCTTTCCTTAGGGCGGCAGGTCCGCCTTCGGGAAGGTGGAAACCGGTTTTGAGGCGGTATTCCCACAGGTCGTGCCACTTTCACCAGGCTTGGTGCTCACGTGGCGCCCCGTCTTCATCTTGATACTCTCGTAATGTCCACAAGCAGTCGGTGACTGTATTGTCTATGAGGTAATTTGATGAGTGACGAGGATTTCAACCCTCCAACGTTGACGCAGCAAGAGGAGCGGGACTCCGGCCCGCAGGAAGGGCAGGCAGGGGAGGTCCTCCAGGGTGCGGCGGCTGCGACGCCGGCCTTCCAGACCTCCCCGGCAACCGTGAAACGCCGCCAGCGCCACCTGCTCGACCGTCTGAGGAGATCGGTCTCCCGCCAGCCCCACGACGTCGGTGAGGGAATGGACAAGGTGGTCTTCGGCGTCGCCGCGGCCGCGACCATCGCCTTCGTCGTGTGGGGCTTCATCTCTCCGCACGGGCTGGGGAGGGCCTCCAAGTGGGCCCTGGGGGGAACGATCAGCAACTTCGGCTGGCTGTTCGTCCTGTCCTCGACCCTGTTCGTCGTCTTCGTCGTCTTCGTGGCGGCCTCCCGGTTCGGCAAGATCCCCCTGGGTGGGGACGGAGAGGAGCCCGAGTACTCCACCGGCTCCTGGGTCTCCATGATGTTCGCCACGGGAATGGGCATCGGACTGATTTTTTACGGGGTCGGTGAGCCGCTCTACTTCTACATGTCGCCCCCGCCGGAAACGGTCGACCCTCAGACCGCCCAGGCCGCCAGTACCGCGCTGGGCACGGCCATGTTCCACTGGACCATCTACCCGTGGGCGATGTACGCCCTGGTGGGGCTCGGGATGGCCTACGGAACCTACCGGCTGGGACGCTCCCAGCTCTTCTCGGCCATGTTCACCTCCCTGTTCGGGCGCCAGGCCATCGACGGGATCGGCGGGCGCATCATCAACATCCTGGCGATCGTCGCCACCCTGTTCGGGTCGGCCTGCTCCCTGGGGCTGGGGGCCCTGCAGATCGGCGGGGGCATGGTGTCGACCAACCTCGTCACCAAGTCCACCCCCGCGATGATGGTCGGCATCATCGCGATCCTGACGGCCTGCTTCGTGGCCTCCGCGATCTCCGGCATTGAGAAGGGCATCCAGTGGCTGTCGAACATCAACATGGTGCTGGCTGTGCTGCTGGCGATCATCGTCTTCATCGGCGGACCCACCCTGTTCATCCTCAACATCATCCCCTCGGCGATCGGCAACTTCATCGACGAGCTGCCCGCCATGGCCTCGCGCACGGCGGCCGTGGGCAATCAGGATATGGCCCAGTGGCTGTCCTCCTGGACGATCTTCTACTGGGCCTGGTGGATCTCCTGGACACCCTTCGTGGGAATGTTCATCGCCCGCATCTCGCGCGGCCGCACCATCCGGCAGTTCGTCACCGGGGTCATGCTCGTCCCCTCGGTCGTCTCCCTCATCTGGTTCGCCATCTTCGGTGGCGGCGCCATCGGGCTCCAGGAACGCGCCGAGCGCGCCGGCCAGGCGGCGCACGCCCTCGTCCATCTCAAGGCCGATGGCACGCCCGACCTGAACTTCGACACGATCCTGTTCGACCTGCTCAACGCCATGCCCGTGCACAAGGTGGTCCTCATCGTCCTCATGGTGCTGGCAGTCGTCCTGGTAGCGATCTTCTTCGTCACCGGTGCCGACTCGGCCTCCATCGTCATGGGAGGGCTCTCGGAGAACGGTGCAACCGATCCGAGTCGCTTCACGGTCGTCTTCTGGGGCGTGGCCACAGGCGGCGTGGCCTCAGCCATGCTGCTCGCCGGTGGGGATGATCCGCGCGAGGTTCTCACCGGTCTGCGGGACATCACGATCGTCTCCGCGCTGCCCTTCGTCTTCGTCATGCTGCTGCTGTGCGTCTCGCTCTACAAGGATCTCAACAACGACCCCATGCTGCTGCGGCACTCGCTGGCCAACCAGGTCCTGGTCGACTCGGTCACCACCGCGGTCACGACGGCCAACGAGCCGCATGAGGTTGAGACCATCGAGCTGCACACCAGCCTGTCATCGACCACTGACGGCGACGACGCAGGCGGTGAGGGTTGCCAGGACGGCACTGACGAGGCCGCGCAGGACCTGAGTGCCGACATTCGCGCCGTCGACGGTGCCGAGAACGCACCGACGGGATCGGAGCGGAGGCAGGAGGGCTAAGTCGGCCGACTGCTCCTGGTGCTGGGGTCCGGGCTCATTGCCGGGGCCCCAGCTGCTCGACGGCGGCGCCCACCTGACCTGCGGGATGATCGACGACAACGACGTCTCCATCGGCCAGGTGGTGCCCGCGACGCGTCTCCACGACGCCGTTGACTGTGACGTCTCCGGACTGGATGGCGATGCGCGCCTGTGCGCCGTCCTCCACCAGGCCCGCCAGCTTGAGGAACTGGCCGAGCCGGATGCTTCCGGACACTGAGATGAGTGGGTACCGGGATGGGCGCTGAGATGTTGCATGCGTCATAGGAGGATCCTCGCAGACGGGGCACGAGATGCGCACGTCGGAGCAGGTAGCGCCCCGGCAGAGCGGCCGGCGACGAGGCGAGTGAGAGAAGCGTCTCTCAGAAGTATGCGGATATAACGGATGCCAAACAAAATTTATCACGGTAGGGTAACGGCGTTCTGATAACACTACGGAGACGGAGACACCATGAAGCGTCGAATCGTCGCCCAGATGGCGATACTCGCTCTATCGCTGTCGGCGCCTGTTCTGGCCGTGACTCATGCACCACAAGCCGCCGCCGCCGACGGCAACATCATTCATGTCTCGGCCGAGGGAGGCTCGGACGCGGGAGACGGAACCGCTGCCAAGCCCCTTCAGACCATTGGAGCCGCCCTGAAGAAGGCCGGCGGCGGAGACACCATCGAGCTGGCCAACGGCACCTACCGTGAGGGCGAGCTCGCCGTCGACAAGGGCGTGACCATCAAGGCGGCCGAGGGTGCCAAGCCGGTCCTCACCGGTGCCGAGGTCCCCAAGAGCTGGAGTGCCGGCGGTGACGGGAAGTGGTCCACGGGCAAGGACATGGTCCGCTTCTGCACGGTCTGCACCATCAATGCCGATCCCGCCAAGGAGGGGATCGCCGCCCACCCCGAGCAGGTGTTCGTGGACGGTAAGCCCCTGACCCAGGTGCTCAGCCGCGCCGAGGTCACCGAGTCCACCTTCTACGTGGACGACCCCGACCCGGTTACGCTGAAGAACCCGAAGAACAACCAGGCCGGCTACAACGTCAAGCCGCACCGGGGCACCTCCTACGTCATCGGTGTCGACCCCAACCAGCACCAGGTCGAGGTGGTCCAGCACTCCCGCGCCCTGTCCTTCAACACCGACAACATCGCCCTGTCGGGGCTGACGGTGGAGAAGTACTCCGCGGTGCAGCGCTGGGACTACGAGGACCCCGAGATCGGCACCATCTCCGGTGGTGGAATGGTCGTGGCCGCTCACGGTGCTCCCCGCATTGAGAAATCCACCTTCCGCTACTCCTCGACGGCCGGTGCGCTGCAGGTCATCGACTCGACCAACGCGGTCGTGTCGAACAACCTGTTCGAGAACAACGGCTCCAACGCCTTCGGCATCAACGACTCCAGCGGTGCCAAGGTGGAGAACAACATGTGGAGGAACAACAACACCTCCGGCTTCATCACGAAGGACTGCGGCGCCTACTGCACCCTGGCCGACACCAAGATCACCCACTCCAAGAACATCCGCTTCGCCAACAACACCGTGGACTACTCGGCCACCGGCACGGACATCTCCGACCCCTCGGCCTATGACCAGAACCGGGCCGCGGGAGTCTGGTTCGACGAGGGCGTGATCGACTCCGAGATCGTTGGCAACTACTTCGTCAACGTCCCGGTGGCGATCTTCAACGAGGTCTCCTCCAACAACCTCATCGCCTCCAACATCGTGGCCGGGGCCGGTATCGGTATCCACGTCTCCGGGTCCAACGACACCCGCGTGTGGAACAACACCGTCTCCCACGCGCTCACCAGCCTGTGGATCCAGGAGGACACCCGTTCTGACGGCTGCAACGCCCGCAACGCCCAGGGTGTGTGCACCCAGGTGCAGAAGTGGAGCGCCGAGCACGGACTGAGCTGGGACACCACCAACACCAAGGTGATGAACAACATCTTCTCCTCCGAGCAGACCACCCCCATGCCCGGGGACCCGTGGCGCTACTCCGCCATGGTCCAGGTCCTGGGTGGGGCCAACCAGGACGGCTCCGGTGCGGTCTACGCCAATGAGATGGTCTCCAGCATCGACTACGACGTCTACTACCGCCACGAGAACCCCCAGACCCTGTCGACCACGGTCCTGTGGAACTGGGGCGCCGACCGCATGAACCAGTCGGTCAACGCCGAGAAGCTCTCGGACTTCACGGCCAGCTCGAGCGTCAAGGCCGAGGGCAAGGAGTCCAACGGTCTGGACCTGCACGGCTCCCCGGAGAACAACCCGTTCTTCGTCAAGGAGTCCGCCAACCCGATGGACAAGACCTCGGACTTCCACCTCAAGGAGGGAAGCCCCGCCTCCGGTAACGGTCACGCCCTGCCCGAGGACATCGCCAAGACCCTCGGCGTCAACGCCAACGTCCCCGTGGACCGCGGTGCGCTGGTCAACGTCGCCTGGGGCGGCGGCGCCGTTCCCGGTGCCGGGGACGCCCCCGCTGACAACGCCAATAACGGTGGCAAGGCCAACAACAACGGCGGCGACAAGGCCGCCAACAACAACGGCGACAACGCCAATAACGGTGGCAAGGCCGCCAACAACGGCGGCGACAAGGCCGCCAACAACAACGGCGGCAACGCCAACAACGGTGACAAGGCCGCCAACAACGGCGGCAACGCCAACAACGGTGGTAAGGCCGACAACAACGGCTCGACCGTCACCGACGGGGCCGCCGGTACCGACGGCAAGGACGCACAGGGCGCCAGCCCCTCCAACTCCAAGGCGGGGGCCGGTCAGAAGAACTCCGGAATCGCCAAGCCCGGAGGCAACGCTCAGGGCGGTCAGGGCCAGGCTGCTGCGGCTGCAGCGGCTACCGGTGATAGCCGTCTTCCGCTCACCGGTGCCAGCATGACCGGCATCGTCCTCGCGGTGGCCGCCATCGCCCTGGGCGGCGGATTCATCCTGGTGCGCCGTCGCATGGCCAGCTGATCGCTGCTGGCCTCGGGGTGAGGCGCAGCGAGGACGAGCTTGTGAAGAGCCCGGACAACCCGGATCATCACACCGTGACTGAATCGCTCGCCATCACCGTCGGTGACTACTTCCCCGTGGGGGACAGGAGGCGCCGACTCACCCCGAGGCTGGCTGAGGCCACCAACGCAGCACGCTCCGTCCTGATAGAGGTCGCGCAGCACCGTGAGGTCATCACCTACGGAGAGCTCAGCGACTCGATCGGACGGAGCGTGCTGCCACGTCATATGGGTCCTTTGCTCTCCATGATCGCCCATGACTGCGCTGCTCGAGGCGAACCGAGCCTGGCCTCCCTGGTGGTCTCAGCGGCCACCGGAGAGGTCGGCACCGGGGACTCGAGCTGGGCCCCGCCGCAGCGGCTCGCCTGCTGGGCACGATGGGGTGAGAAGTGGGCCAATGGCTGAGCATCGGTTCTCGCTATGTGGGACGGCGGCGGGGCTGGGAAACAGTCGTGGTTTGATACGCTCGACCATCCAGAGCGGCCGAGAGACCTGGTTCCATGACGCCGCAGCAACCCGGTACGCGGGTGCTTCAGCCAGGATCGATGGAGACGACGTGCACGACAACGAGCCCACCGGGCCCACCGCCGCGGCCGGCAGTCGCGGCGAGGGCCTGAGCGGCGCCGAGACCGGAACCGCTCGGCGACTGCCCACCGTCAGCCTGGAGCTGTTCCCCCCTCGACCGGGTAAGGCAGCCTCGGCCACCTGGGGTCGTATTGACCGGCTTCTGGCCACCGGGCCCGACTTCGTCTCGGTGACCTACCGGCCGACCTTCGTCACTGACCCTGCCGGCGGGCTCACTGGCGGCGGGCGCCAGGGGAGCGCGCATGAGCCCGAGGCGGGCCGGTGCGAGGCCGCCCCCCGCGTGCGCGCGGTCCAGGAGCAGACCAACCCCTCCGAGTGCGTGCTCGCCCACGTGCTGGACTCCAGCACCATCCCCCTCATGGCTCACCTGACCTGTATCGGCTATCGCAAGCAGGAGGCCGTCGACATCGTCACTCGCTTCCTGCGCATGGGAGTACGGCGCTTCCTCGCCCTGCGCGGCGACCCGCCGGCCGGCACCCGGGCCGAGGATGTCGCCGGGGAACTGCGCCACGCCGACGACCTCGTCCGGGTCATCCGGGAGGTCGAGGCCGACTTCTTCGGTGACGGCAGGCGCCACGTCACGATCGCCGTGGCCGCCTACCCGGCCACCAACGACCACATCGAGGCCATTGAGGTCCTGGCCGCCAAGCAGGCCGCCGGGGCCGATATGGCGATCACCCAGGTGTTCTACGACGCGGCCGACTATGTGGCGCTGACCAACGCGGCCTCCTACGCGGGGGTGAGCATCCCGATCCTTCCCGGCGTGATCCCACTGACCGACCTGCGTCGGCTCACCCGTCTCGAAGCGCTCACCGGGGTGCGCGTGCCCGCCGGCCTGCGATCCTCGCTGGGATCGGCCAGCGGCGCCACCCTCGTGGAACGCGGCATCGGCGCGACGCTCGACCTGGCCACAGCGCTGCTGCGCGCAGGCGCCCCCGGTCTGCACCTGTACACCTTCAACCGCACCCGACCGGCCCTCGACGTCATCAGCCACCTGCGTCTGGGCGGCATCCTGGCCGGAGCCGCGCCCGATCGGGAGGTGCGCGACGCCGTCGATCGCGGATACCTCCAGGCCACACCCGGCCGAGGCCCTTCTTTCCTGCGCCGCGGCTCTGCCCGCGCAACAGTGTCTTCCCACCACCCCGTTTCGCCCCTCACCACCATCACCAAGGAGAATGCATGAGCGCCACCCCTGAGTCGGTCGCCCCCGCCTCGCCGGCTGAGATCGCCGTGACCGAGTCACAGGTCCCCTCCGCCCCCCTGCCGGGGGCCACCATCCTGGGATACCCCCGCATCGGAAGGGACCGTGAGCTCAAACGCGCCGTGGAGTCCTTCTGGAAGGGGAACCTGAGCGTCGAGGAGCTCAAGCACGCCGCAGCTGAGCTGCGCGGGGCGACCCGCTCGCGCCTGACGGACCTGGGGCTGACTCAGCCCGCCTCGGTGCCGGCGGACTTCACCCTGTACGACCAGGTTCTTCAGGTGACCGCCACCCTGGGCGCCGCGCCCGCCCGTTTCCGCGACCTGCTGAACGCCGACGGCGCCCTCGATGTCGAGGGCTACTTCACCCTGGCCCGTGGTGAGGGCGCCCGTCCCGCCATGGAGATGACCAAGTGGCTGGACTCCAACTACCACTACCTGGTCCCCGAGATCGACGCCTCCACCCCCATCGACTACGTCGACACCGCCATCGCCGACCAGGTCCGCGAGGCCAAGGCCGCCGGGACCGAGGTCCGTCCCGTCGTCGTGGGCCCGGTGAGCTACCTGCTCATGGCCAAGCCCTCCGACGAGGCAGCCGAGGACTTCCACCCCCTGGACCGCCTCAGCGACGTCCTGCACGCCTACGGCCACCTCCTCATGGACCTGCACGAGGCCGGCGCCACCTGGGTCCAGCTCGACGAGCCCGCCCTGGTCTCCGACTCCTGGAACGTGGAGCGCCAGCGCGTCCTCGACGCCGTGCGTGACGCCTACACCTGGCTGGGCGCCATCGTGGAGCGCCCCCAGATCCTGGTGGCTGGAACCTACGGCTCCCTGGGCGACGCCCTGCCCGTGCTCGCTCAGACCCCGATCGAGGCCGTGGGTCTGGACCTCGTGGCCGGCGCCCTGCCCGAGGCCGGAGACCTGGCCGCCCTGGAGGGCAAGACCGTCGTCGCCGGCGTCGTCTCGGGCCGCAACATCTGGCGCACCGACCTGAACCGGGCCATGGACGTGCTCGAGCAGCTGCGCGAGCGCCTTCCCGAGGGCACCCCCATCACCGTGGCGACCTCCACCTCCTTGCAGCACGTGCCCCACGACGTCGAGCGCGAGACCGCCATCGACCCGGAGATCCGCTCCTGGCTGGCCTTCGCCGACCAGAAGGTCGGGGAGGTCATCACCCTGGCCAAGGGCCTGGAGCAGGGGCGTGACGCCATCGCCGCCGAGCTGTCTCAGGACGCCGACCTGCGCAAGCAGCGCGCCGCCCACCCCGGCGTGCACCGCGACGAGGTCCGCACCGCCGTCGGCGCCGTCACGGACGCCGACCGCACCCGCGCCCCCTACGGTGAGCGCAAGGCGGCCCAGGACGAGCGCCTCGGCCTGCCGGAGCTTCCCACCACCACCATCGGCTCCTTCCCGCAGACCGCCGAGATCCGTAAGGCCCGCGCCGCCTGGCGCAAGGGCGAGATCGACGACGCCGCCTACGACGCCGCCATGCGCGCCGAGATCGCCAGCGTCGTCGCCCTTCAGGAGCGCCTCGGCCTGGACGTCCTGGTCCACGGTGAGGCCGAGCGCAACGACATGGTCCAGTACTTCGCCGAGCTGCTCGACGGCTTCGTGACCACCGAGCACGGCTGGGTCCAGTCCTACGGCTCGCGCTGCACCCGTCCCTCCATCCTGTGGGGTGACGTCGCCCGCCCCGAGCCCATGACGGTGACCTGGTCGGCCTACGCCCAGTCCCTGACCGACAAGCCCCTCAAGGGCATGCTCACCGGCCCGGTGACGATCATGGCCTGGTCCTTCGTACGCGACGACATCCCGCGCGCCCAGGTCGCCGACCAGCTGGGCCTGGCCCTGCGCGCGGAGGTTGCGGACCTCGAGGCCGCCGGCATCGGCGTCATCCAGGTCGACGAGCCCGCCATCCGCGAGACCCTGCCGCTGCGGCGCGCCGACCGTCCCGCCTACCTGGAGTGGTCCGTCGGCTCCTTCCGCCTGGCCACCGGAGGGGCGGCTCCTGCCACCCAGATCCACACCCACCTGTGCTACTCGGAGTTCGACGTCGTCATCGACGCGGTCGACCACCTGGACGCCGACGTGACCTCCATCGAGGCCTCCCGCTCGCGCATGGACATCCTGCCCGCGGTGGCCGAGCACGGCTTCGAGCGTCAGCTCGGCCCGGGCGTGTGGGACATCCACTCCCCGCGCGTGCCCAGCCAGGCCGAGTGCACCGAGCTGCTCCAGCGGGCCGTCGACGCCCTGGGCGCCGAGAAGGTCTGGGTCAACCCCGACTGCGGTCTCAAGACCCGCGGCTACACCGAGACCGAGGCGAGCCTGACCAGCCTGGTCGGTGCCGCGCGCGCCGTGCGCGAGGCCTGATGAGTCTCTGACTCAGCTGCAGGCGCCTGAGGCGGCCCGGGAGACAACGTGCTCTCCCGGGCCGCCTTGTGCATGACCGGTAGGCTTACGGTCATGCTCACCCGCACCGATCTGCGCAGTACCCGACTCTCGGCACGCCAGCTGGCACAGGCCCTGCCCAGGGCCGCCCTTGACGTCACCGCCGCCCAGGCCGCCGTGGCTCCACTGATCGAGGACGTCCGCCGTCGCGGAGCGGCCGCACTGCGCGACGCCGCGGAGCGATTCGACGGCGTGCGACCCGTTCACCTGCGTGTGCCCGCTGCTGCCATCACCCGGGCGCTGGGCGACCTGGACCCCGCGGTGCGCGAGGCCCTCGAGCTGTCCATCGCCCACAACCGGGCCGGGCACGCCGCCCAGGTGCCCGCTGAGCGCAGCACGGAGGTGGTCCCCGGAGGCACGATCACCCAGCGCTGGATCCCCGTGGAGCGGGTGGGGCTCTACGTTCCCGGAGGACTGGCGGTCTACCCCTCCAGCGTGGTGATGAACGCGGTGGCCGCCCAGGTCGCCGGTGTCGAACAGATCGCTTTGGCCAGCCCGCCTCAGGCCGAGTTCGCGGGTCTGCCCCACCCCACGATCCTGGCGGCGTGCGCGCTGCTGGGGATCACCGAGGTCTACGCCGTCGGCGGCGCCCAGGCCATCGCGATGCTCGCCTACGGCGCCGACGCCCAGGACGACACCGACCGCGCGGATGCCGGGGGAGAGGTTCTGTGCCGGGGCGTGGACGTCATCACCGGTCCCGGCAACGTCTACGTGGCGGCCGCCAAGCGAGCCGTCATGGGGACGGTCGGCATCGATGCCGAGGCAGGACCCACTGAGATCGCCGTCCTGGCCGACGCCGGGGCCGACCCCGAGTACGTTGCCGCCGACCTGCTCTCCCAGGCGGAGCACGATCCCAATGCCGGCAGTGTCCTCATCACCGACTCCCCGCAGCTGGCGGACGCCGTCGATGCGGCGCTCGAGCGCAGACTGAGCGCGACCCGGCACCGGGAGCGGGCATCGACCGCATTGAGGGGTCCGCAGTCGGGAACCGTCCTGGTGCGTGACCTCGCCCAGGCCATCGAGGTCGCCAACGCCTACGCGGCCGAGCACCTGGAGATCCACACCTCCGACGCCCCCGGGGTCGCGCGTCGGATCCGCAATGCCGGAGCCATCTTCGTCGGGCCCTGCAGCCCGGTACCCCTGGGGGACTACCTGGCCGGTTCCAACCATGTCCTGCCCACCGGGGGCACCGCCCGGTTTGCGGCCGGGCTGAGCGTGATGTCCTTCCTCAAACCGGTCCAGCTCATCGAGTACAGCGCGAGCGCCCTGGAGTCCATGACGCCGGCGCTGGAGGTCCTGGCGAGCTGCGAGGATCTGCCCGCCCACGGGGAGGCGGCGCGTGCCCGAAGGCAGTGAAAAAGCCTGCTGAGCAGGCCGATTGAGATCATCCTGTGACCTTCTGGTGACCGTGCTCTGCCGCGTCAGGGGACGGCGCTGGAGCGCGGCGCGGATTCGTTGGCGATTCAACTGGCGGAATCCCGCCGTTTCCCGCTCTTGTGAGCCACCTCCAAGAGGGCGCTTATTGCATGGTCGAATAACACAGTGTTGCAAAGCGTTACTCTATTGTTATATTTGGTGGTGACGCACGGTGCGCCGTGCCCGACGGGCTGAGTTCCCACATCCCGTCATCCCCGGGCGCGCCGCACCGAGGCGTTGGTAGCCGACCTGGCCTGCTCGCGCATGCGGTGATGACGGTCGGCGCCGGCCCTACCCCTTGGATCCAGATGGATGGCCTCATGCACTACTCCCCATTCGCCGCCGGAACCGGACTGTTCGTCGTGTGGTATGTCGCCCCGGCAGGTTCCCTTCCCGCTCTCGTCGCTCGTTTCCTCATTGACTGCGCCGGCCTGGTGTTCGTCGCCATCCTGGCCTTCTTCCTGCTGACCAACCTCTATGGCGCCGCCCGCGCCCTGATCCCGCACTCCAGGCGCTCCGCCGGGCGTCACGCGCAGCAGCGCAGCGGCCTGATGAGTCTGCGGGCGTGATGGTGACGCAGACCCCGTTGCTGCCCATGAGCTTCGATTCCTCGAGCCCCCTGGGAGTCCTCGACCGCATCGGTTGGTGGGGAGCCCTGGGGATGATCGCAGTCGCCCTGGCCTACACCTTCTTCATGCTCATCGCCTCGCGCGGGGCCCCACGGCACGGCGGTCCCTCGCATCCGGATGCGCCGCTGCTCGTCGTCATCCTCATGCCCTGCCTCAACGAGGCGGCGGTCATTGGCGCCAGCGTCCGGCGGCTCACCTCCATCCCGGACCCCGGCCTGCGCATCATGGTCATCGACGACGGCTCCGACGACGACACCGCCCAGGTGGCCGCCCAGGCCGGCGACGAGCGCGTCGAGGTGGTTCGCCGTCGTCCTCCCCACGCCCGCCTGGGAAAGGGGGAGGCCCTCAACGACGCGCTGTCGATCGTGCGCTCCCGGTGCACCACGGTGTCCTCCTCGCGAGTCGTCGTAGGAGTCATGGACGCCGACGGCAGGCTCGACCCCCACGCCATCGGGGAGGTGCGCAAGGCCTTCGCCCCGCAGGAGGTCGGTGCTGTCCAGATGGGGGTGCGCATCAACAACCGCTTCGGCTCCCTGCTCGCCCGCATGCAGGACATGGAGTTCGTCATCTTCACCGAGGTCTTCCAGCGAGGCCGGCGCCGGGTCCGCAGCGTCGGCATGGGTGGCAACGCCCAGTTCGTCCGCCTCAGCGCACTCGACGCCCTGGGGCCCCGGCCCTGGACCCGGTCGCTGACCGAGGACTTCGACCTGGGGATCCGGCTCAACGCCACCAGCTGGACCAACGAGTTCTGGCGCGCGGCCTCCGTTCACCAGCAGGGCGTGACCAACATGCGCCGCCTCCTGCGTCAGCGCACCCGCTGGTTCCAGGGAAACCTCCAGGCGCTGCACCTGCTGCGCTCCGTGGCCCGCGAGCAGCGCGGCCTGGGGCGGGCCGACACGCTCTGGCAGATCCTCACGCCCTACCTGCTCCTGACCGGCTCCCTGCTGACCCTGTCCTTCCTCGTCACCATGGTGACCGCCGGGGTGGCCGCGGTCCTGAGGTGGGAGCAGTCATGGGCATGGCTCGTGGGGGCCTATGTCATCGCCTTCGGGCCGGCGCTCATCTACGCCTGGATCTACTGGCGTATCGAGCGCAGTGAGGGCCTGAGCCTGCTCAAGTCCGTGGGCTACGCGCACCTGTTCGTCCTTTACGGCCTCCTTCCCAGCCTCTACGGCTGGCGAGCAGTTGCCCGGGAGCTGACCGGACGCACCGGGTGGGCCAAGACCGCGCGGGAGGCGGAACCGGGGCAAGGAGCGCAGGGCGCACCGAGCGCACCGAGCGCACCGGTGGCCGGCTCCAACGGATCGGCAGCCATGGGCTCACCGGTACCGAGCAAGCAGCGCCCGCCCAGCGGGCCGGAGAGGGTGCAGCCCCTCGCGGCCCCCCGGGCCGCGGGGCCGGGCAGAACCGTTCCGGCCACCCCGACCGTGCCGACCCGCCCCGTGCTGAACCCCACCGCCGTGATCGTGCGCCGACCCCGTCCGACATCCAGCAGCCTGACCAATGAGGAGATGAGATGACAGCTGCCTACGCACCTCAGCACACAGGAGCCGTCGACGGCTCTCGTCGCGGCAGGATCCTGCGTCGCGCCCTCCTGACGGTCTGCGTCCTGGCACTGGTCCTAGGAGTCACCGTGTACTGCCACGCCCGAGAGACCGAGGCACCGGACTGCTCCCAGTGGGAGATCATCTTCGACGGTTACGGCGAGGCCTCGTGCTCCGATGGCCTGCTGCGCCTCAAGCCGACGTCGGCCGACTCCCATGACACGACTCACGCCGGCCTGGCCACCTCCACCTCGGTCGAGATCGAGGCGGGAGGCGTCCAGACCATCCACACCACGATGACCACTGTCAGGCAGCTGCGCGAGGACGGCGATCCCAACGCCTGGGAGGTCGCCTGGCTCCTGTGGAACTACACCGACAACAACCACTTCTACGCCCTGGTCCTCAAGCCCAACGGCTGGGAGGTCTCCAAGCAGGACACCGCATACCCCGGGTACCAGCGATTCCTGTCATCGGGCAACACGCCCGTCTACCCACCCGGGAAGAGCCACGACGTCACCGTCACCATTGATACGACCAAGCCCTCAGAGGCGACCTTCACCATCACCGTGGACGGGCAGGAGCTCGGAACCGTCACCGACAAGCAGTCCCCCTACCGCTCCGGCAAGGTGGCGGCCTACTGCGAGGACTCCGACGTCACCTTCACCCCGATCATTGAGGACAAGTAAGGCATGCCCGCCTCGACGGCGCCGGACTCGACCACCACTGAGGCCCAGCTCATCCCGCTCCCGACACACGACCAGGAGAACCCCATGACCACCGACCCCACACAAGCGGGCAGCCCCCTGAGGGTCATGCTCGTCTACGGCACCCGCCCAGAGGCGATCAAGGTCGCGCCCCTGGTGGCCGCCATGCGCGACGACGAGCGTTTCAATCCGATCGTCGTCGTCACCGGGCAGCACCGCGAGATGCTCGACCAGGTGCACGAGTTCTTCGGAATCGTGCCCGACGACGACCTCGACATCCACTCGCCGGGGCAGACCCTCACCCAGATCACCAACCGTTGCCTGCAAGGGGTGGGGCAGGCCATCGAGGCCCACAGGCCCGACGCCGTCGTCGTCCAGGGGGACACCACCTCCGCCTTCGCCGCCGCGCTGGCGGCCTTCTACCACGAGGTCCCAGTCCTCCACGTCGAGGCAGGCCTGCGCACCGGGGACATCTCCTCACCCTTCCCCGAGGAGGCCAACCGGCGGCTCATCAGCCAGGTGACCGCCCTGCACCTGTGTCCCACCACCACCAGCCGGGACAACCTGCTGCGCGAGAACACCGACCCGCAGACCGTCAGCGTCACGGGCAACACGGTCATCGACGCGCTCCTGGTCGCCGTCGACCGCCGGGTCCCGCCACCGGATGAGGAGCTGGCTGCAGCACTGAAGGACTCCTCCCGGCGAGTCGTGCTCGTCACCGCCCACCGCCGTGAGTCCTGGGGCGAGCCGATGCGGGCCATTGGCCGCGCCGTCGCGCGTCTGGCCGATAAGCACCCCGAGGTGCTCTTCGTGCTGCCGGTCCACCGCAACCCCAAGGTTCGCGAGGACCTCCTGCCCCAGATCGAGGGCCACGCCAACGTCATCTGGTGCGACCCGCTGGAGTACGGCGCCTTCTGTGCACTCATCGACCGCTGCGACGTCGTGCTCACCGACTCCGGCGGCGTCCAGGAGGAGGCGCCCGCGCTGTCCAAGCCTGTCCTGGTCATGCGGGACAACACCGAGCGTCCCGAGGCGGTCGCCTTCGGGGTCGCCGAGCTGGTCGGGACCGACGAGGAGCGCATCGTCGAGAGGGTCTCCACCCTGCTGACCGACGAGGCGGCCTACACAGCCATGGCCCAGGCCGCCAACCCCTACGGCGACGGACACGCGTGCAAGCGCATCCTGGCCGCCACCGCAGCCCTGTTCGGCCGAGGTGTCCCCCTTCCCGAGTTTGAACCGGTTCCCGCCTCATCGAAGGAGCGTTCATGATCCCCCCGACCCTTATGACCGCACGCCGCCGCCGCTGTGCACTGGCCGCCATCGCGGTGTGCCTGGGCAGCTCCATCGCCGCAGTCGGCCCCGCTCAGGCCGCACCCGCCGCCGGCGCGCAGGTGCCGGCCGCGATCCAGGCCGCCGCGGCCAAACCCGCCGACGGGGCCCGGGCCAATGACGCCGACCCGGCCAAGAACCCGCTTCCGGCTCCGCCCGAGCCGGCCGCCGCGGCCAAGAAGGAGCTCCCCCTCAAGGGCGACAAGCAGGCCGACGTGGATCTCAACAAGCCCGCGCCCGCCGCAGGACAGGTCAAGATCCGCGATCTGAAGCAGAACGCGCCCGAGGTTCCTGTCGGAGCGGTGAGCTTCTCCAACCAGGAGGCGGGGCCGGCATCGACCCTGGTCCTGTTCGACACCACCGGTGACTACGCCAAGCTGGGGGAGTACTACGCCCTGAGCATGGGCACCCTGGCCAGCCACTCCGGGACCGTGACGACCCTCCCGGTCAAGGACTACGTCGCCGGCCTGGCCGGTCGCTTCACCAACGTGGTCTACATCGGCTCCACCTACGACGAGCCCCTGCCGCGGGCCTTCATCGATGACGCCCTGACCGGCAACATCCCCGTCATGTGGTCCGGCTTCAACATCTGGCAGCTGGCCAAGACCGACGCCGACCGCGCCGCTTTCACCCAGCGCTACGGCTGGGACGCCGCCACCTCCTACATCGACTCCACCGACCGGGTCACCAAGATCAGCTACAACGGCGCCTCCCTGAAGCGCAATGAGCTCAACTCCGGCGGGATCATCGCTCCGCACATCGTCCGGGACAAGGACGTCAAGGTCCTGGGGCGCGCCGAGTGCTCCAAGCCCGACGGTGCGGCCACCGCCTGCGCCTCCGTCGCCCAGTCCGGCACCACCTCCTTCCCCTGGGCGGTCAGCTCCTCGGGAATGACCTTCATCGGTGAGATCCCCCTGACCTACCTGGGCGAGCAGGACCGCTACATCGCAGCCGCCGACATCCTCCTGGACTTCCTCCAGCCCGGTGCCCAGCAGTTCCGTCAGGCCGCCGTGCGCCTGGAGGACGTGACCCCGGACAGCGACCCTGAGGAGCTGCAGGCGATCGTCGACTACCTCCACAGCCAGAACGTGCCCTTCCAGATGGCGGTGGTGCCCAAGTACATCGATCCCAAGGGCACTGAGAACAACGGGACGCCCAAGGAGCTTACGCTGAAGGACGCCCCGGAGCTGGTGGAAGTCCTGCAGGACGCGGTGAACAAGGGCGGAACGATCGTTCAGCACGGTACCACCCACCAGTTCGGGACCCTGGACAACCCTTACAACGCCGTCTCCGCCGACGACTTCGAGTTCATCCGCTCGTGGTGCTCGGCCACCAACGACACCAAGGCCCCACCCGTCGACTGCGAGGACAAGTCCTTCGTGCAGATCGGAGGCACCCTGCCGGGTACCTCCCAGGAGTGGGCTTCCGAGCGCGTGGACCAGGGGCGCCAGATCTTCGGCGAGGTCGGCCTGCCGACTCCGGAGATCTTCGAGACCCCGCACTACTCGGCAACCCGTGAGGCCTACTACGGCATCGGCGAGCACTACCCGGTGCGCTATGAGCGCGAGCTCCTCTACGCCGGCACCCTGACCAACACCCAGGCCGGTCCCCACGACTACTACGGGCAGTTCTTCCCCTACGCGGTCAACGACCCCTACGGGACCCACGTCCTGCCCGAGAACCTGGGCAACTTCGAGCCCAACGAGATCAACCAGCACCCGCCGCGCCTGGCTCAGGAGGTCATCGACGCGGCCAAGCTCAACCTGGTCAACACTCACGCCACCGCCAGCTTCTTCTTCCACCCCTACTACCCGCTGGCCGAGCTGAAGAAGATCGTCGCCGGTATCAAGGCCGAGGGGTACACCTTCGTGCCGGCCTCGGAGCTGAGATGACCGCGGCGCAGGCTGTGAGACTCAGCAGTCTCCGAATCACGGAAATAGGGCCGCTCGGTCGAAATCTCTTTCAGAAGACTGGGATACTGCTTCCATGACAATCGAGACCAACCGCAGAAGGGTGCTGGCGCTCCTGGGCACCGGGATTCTGGGAGCGTCAGTGTCCTCCTGCGGGCACGCGAACGTGACTCCGACGGCCATGGGGGACGGGGCGACCACCCATGTGAGCCTTCACGTCAGTGATGCGCAGGGCAGTGCCCTCAACCTCGAGGCGCTGCGACGCATTCAGTCCAACGGCAAGGGCGAGGTCGGCTATGACGACGCGCTGCTGGATGCCAAGACCCTGGAGGTCATCGCCGTCGGCCCCCTCTACCAGGATGAGGGTGGTGCCATTGGCATCGATGTGCCTGCCGGGCGTGAGTGCACGCTGACCCTGTCGTGGCCGACCAGCCACGGGTACTCGGCACTCATGGCGGATCTACCGGCCTCCGGGGAGCACGATCTCCTGGAGCTGGCGGCCCGAACCCTCCACGGGCGGCAGGCCGAGCGCCTCGCGCAGGCCACTGCGAAGGGCTTCAAGGGCGCTGACGAGGCGGAAAAGCTGCGGGCCTCCGCCCAGCAGTCCCTGGATGCCTGTGCCAAGGCCCAGTCATGGACGGAGCGGGGCCGCCTGGCGAACTCCGCCCTGGAGTCGGCTGCCGGGGCCCAGCTCTCCCTGGACCGGGCGCTGTCCGCTCAGGCGCCGCAGGACGCCGTGATCGGAGTGACCTTCACCCGGGTGCCCACCTCGGCCGAGATCGCCGCCGCGCTGGCCCCCAGCGGACCGGGGGGCGGCAAGCGGAAGGTCTCAGCCCGTCTCGTCATCGGCGACCCCAATGACGCCGAGGAAATGACCGGCTGGCGCAACACGGTGGAGGCCCTGCACGCGCAGGGCGGGCAGGCCCTGGTCCAGATCTGCGACTCCCACGACCTGTCCGCCCTGACCGACTCCGCCTGGGACACGCGGGTCGACACCCTTATCAAGGCGCTTCCCAACGTCGACGCCTGGGAGATCGGCAACGAGATCGGTGGGGACTGGCTGGGCACCGGGCCGGTGGCCAAGGCTCAGCGAGCGGCCAAGGCCGTGCGCGAGCGCACCAGCGCCACGACGGTGCTCACCCTGTACTACCAGCTCGGGCAGGCGGACCCGACCTACTCCCTGTTCAGCTATGCAGCCAGGGAGCTCCCCGCATCGATCAGGGAGCTGATCGACGTCGTGGGACTGTCCGTCTACCCCCAGCTCCATCCGCTGGGAACAGCCGCCGACCGGGTTCTCAGCACCCTGGAGGCCGCCTTCTCCTCCTCCCGGATCGCCGTGACCGAGCTCGGGTACGGGGGAGCGGACCTCAACGCCGGTCCCTGGTGGTTCGGCTCGGCCTCCGACCCCGTGGCGGCCCGCACCGCCGTCGCCGAGCACGTCACCGGCGCGGCACTGGGGCGCTCCGACGCCTGGGGAGCCCCCTTCTGGTGGTACTACCTCGAGGATCAGGTCGGAACCCCCGGAGGCCAGGTGGCTCCCGCACTGGCCGCCGTCTCCACGGGTTTCTAGGACGCCGGTGCCGGTGGGCACTGCCTGCTCAGGCAGTGCCCACCGGCACCTACCTCTGCGCCAGCACGAAGGGGTGGACCGCCGCCGCCCCCGCCTCGCGCAGGAGGAAGGCGGCCGTCGTGAGCGTCCAGCCGGAGTCGCTCCAGTCGTCCACGAGGACCACGGTGCGCTCGCGCAGCTCGTCAAGGGCCTGGGACGACCAGCCCTGGAGCGTCAGGCTGCGGGCCACCTGCGCCAGGCGAAACGCAGAGCCCACATCGTGCTGCGGTGGTTCCTGACCGGACAGGCCCACGACGCCCAAGGCCCGTGCGCCCAGCCGTGCGGCCACGGCGTGCCCCAGCCGGCGGACCATGCGGGGGCGGGTGCGGGAGTCCACGACGACGACGGCCGGCTCTCCGCCCGGCGGTCCGTCGGAGCCCGCGGCCTCCTGCTCGTCGCGGATGATCTCAGCGAGCCGGTCCACCGCCTGAAGCACTTGTGGCCTGAGCGCCACCGGGACCTCGCCGTCGGAGGCACAGGCCACCAGCTCGCGCAGCGCCACCGAGGTCCCCAACCCATCCAACCTGCCCACCGCCAGCCCGGTCGCCGCCTGACGGTCGGCCCCGATACGACCCTTGAAACGGCCCAGACCCAGCCGGTCCATCCCGGTGGGCCACTGGCGGCGCGCCCGCAGCTCGACCCCCACCCGCCCGAGCGCCTCCCGAGCGGCACCGACCTGCTCCTGGTCTGGGGCGTCAGGCAGGTCCAGGCCCCCGCAAAGGTCACAGGCTCCGCAGCGCCATCCCGGCTCAAGCAAGGGATCATCGAGCACCGACCTCAGAAAGGCCATCCGGCACGACACGGTTGTCCGTCCAGGGCCAGTATCGGTCCCGAGGCGCTCATAGGCGATCATCGCCTCCTGCTCGGCCCGGCGCGCGGCCTCGACTCGCGCATAACGCTGCGCGTCATAGCGCCAGGGCCGGCCGGTGGACTCCCAGCCTCCACGAACCCGGCGCACGGCGCCGTCGACGTCGAGGACCTTGAGCATGGACTCCAGCCGGCTGCGCCGCAACGAGGTCGCCGTCTCCAGCACCGCCGTCGAGATCGCCCCACCGCCCGCGGCCATGCGCTCCTCCAGAGCATCGAGGACCACGCGAACCTGCTCCTCGGGCGGGAAACCCTGCGAGCCGAACCACTCCCAGATGGCCCGGTCCTCCTGGCCGGGCAGCAGGACCACCTCGGCCCGCTCCACTCCGCGGCCGGCGCGCCCCACCTGCTGGTAGTAGCTCACCGGCGAGGAAGGAGCCCCCAGGTGCACCACGAAGGCCAGGTCCGGCTTGTCGAAGCCCATGCCCAGAGCGGAGGTGGCCACCAGCGCCCTGACCCGGTTGGCCTTGAGATCCTCCTCCAGGCGCTCGCGCTCGGCGGCGTCGGTCTGCCCCGTGTAGGCGGCCACCTCCGCGCCCGCCGCACGCAGGTGCTCGGCGACCTCCTGAGCCGCCGAGACCGTCAGGCAGTAGATGATGCCGCTGCCGTGAGCGCGGCGGATGTAGGCGGTCAGCCAGGCCAGGCGTGAGGCGGCATCCGGCAGCATCCTGACCCCCAGGTGGAGGGAGCCGCGCTCCAGGGTCCCCCGCAGCACCAGGACCTGCTCGCCGTCCGCCCCGGCTGCGTCCAGAGACGCCCCCAGCTGCTCAGCGATGTCGGCACTGACCCGTCGGTTCGCGGTCGCCGTCGTGGCCAGGACCGGGGTGCGCGGCGGCAGACCGGCCAGCAGGGTGGCGATGCGCCGGTAGTCAGGGCGGAAGTCGTGGCCCCAGTCCGAGATGCAGTGGGACTCGTCGATGACCACCAGTGCGGCGCCCGCAGCCAGGTGGGGGAGGACCTCATCACGGAAGATCGGGTTGTTGAGGCGCTCCGGGGAGACCAGCAGGACATCGACCTCACCAGCGGCCACCTGGGCCTGAATCTCATCCCACTGCGTGACATTGGCCGAGTTCATGGTCACGGCCCGGATTCCGGCGCGCTCGGCGGCGGCCACTTGGTCGCGCATGAGGGCCAGCAGCGGCGAGATGATGACGCTCGCCCCGGTGCCGGAGCGTGCACCGGGGGATGGCGGTGGGGTGCCCGGGCTCCAGCCTCCCCAGCCCTCTCGCAGCAGCACCGTCGCCACGAAGTACACCGCTGACTTCCCCCACCCGGTGCGCTGGACCACCAGGGCTCGGCGGCGTGCGATGACCAGCGCCTCGATCGCCCGCCACTGGTCCTCACGCAGGCGCGCGTCGCTGCGGCCCACGAGCTCGCGCAGGACGGCCTCGGCCCGCTCACGCACGGGCGAGTCGAGCCGATCGGGGTGCACGGAGCGCTCAGCGTCCTCGGGGTCCTGGGGGCCTGTGATCGTCACGGAACCACGGTAGCGTGGACGATCAAGACGGCACTGCCTAGATAGGCTTGGCCCATGGACCTCCTCATCATCGCCGTGCTGGGCACCTTGGCCATTGCGGCGGCCTCTCAGCTCAGTGACCGTATCGGTGTCGCCCCGGCGCTGATCCTCCTGGCGGGCGGCACGGCAGTGGGCTTCCTGCCCTTCATCCCGGCGATCGAGCTGGACCCCCAGGTGGTCCTGGAGGGGATCCTCCCCCCGCTGCTGTTCTCCACCGCGGTGAGTATCTCCACCATCAACTTCCGCCGTGAGCTCGCCCCGGTGGCGGTGCTGGCCATCCTGCTGGTGCCCCTGTCCGCCGCGGTGATCGGCGCGGTCCTCACCTTCCTGGTTCCGGGGCTCTCCCTGGCCTGGGCCATTGCCATGGGGGCGATCCTCAGCCCTACCGACGCCGTGGCCATCTCCATCGCCCGCCGGCTGGGAGTCTCCCAACGCATCATCACCGTCCTGGAGGGGGAGGGGCTGCTCAACGACGCCACCGCCCTGGTGGTCCTGTCCTCCGCCGTCTCCGCGGCCACCTCCGGTGGAGTGAGTGTCGGAGGCGTCCTGGGCGGTTTCGCCCTGGCGGTCCTCGTGGCCCTGGGGGTGGGGTGGCTCGTCGGCGAGGCGAGCCTGCGGGTGCGCTCCCACGTCACCGACCCCACCGTGGACACGGTGGTGTCCTTCACCGTCCCCTTCCTCGCGGCGATCCCGGCCGAGCACATGCACGGCTCGGGTCTCGTGGCAGCCGTCGTCGCCGGGCTCATCACCGGCCACCGCGGTCCCCGGATGCTGCCGCCGGCCCACCGGGTGGCCTCACGCACCAACTGGCACACCGTCGAACTCACTTTGGAAGGACTCATCTTCCTGGTCATGGGGCTGGAGTTCTTCGGCGTCGTGGAGAAGGTCGGTGCCTCAGTTCTCGGTATTGTCCGGGCCATCGTGGTCGCTGTCGTCGCTGGGGCGTTGACCGTCGTCATCCGGGCGCTCGTGGTGGCCCCCATGCTCAAGCTCCTCAGCCACCGGACCGCGCGCTGGGCGATTCACTGGCAGGAGAACGAGGAGGCCATCCACCAGTTCCAGAACCGCTGCTCGGCCATCGTGCGCGGAGAGTCCGAGATGCCCCCGGTCCCTTGGGATCGGCGCCCCTTCGCACAGGTCCAGCGCAAGCTCCGCCGGGCGACCAACCACGAGAGCATCGCTCGGCGCGCACGCAGCCTCTCCAGTCGAGTCAGACGCCGGGGCGCCGACCTGGACTACTTCGCAGCCGAGCCCCTGGGCAGACGCGAAGGCGCCGTCATCGTCTGGGCGGGCATGCGCGGCGCCATCACCCTGGCTGCCGCTCAGACCCTGCCGGTCACAGCGCCTCACTACTCCTTCCTCCTCCTGGTGGCCATGCTCGTGGCCGCCGGTTCACTGACGATCCAAGGACTCACGCTGCCCGCCCTGGTCCGTGTCGCCAGACCCGCCATGGCCGGGCCCGCCGACGAGGAGGAGAAGGCCGCGGTCATCTCGCTGCTGGTCAACGCCGCCCGCGACGTCGCCTCCGTCGACACTCGCAGCGCCTCCCAACAGGCCGCCCCCACAGTGCTCACCGGTGCCGCAGACCCCGACGCCTCGGACGCACATACGACGACGAGCGCTCCCGGCCTGGACAAGGTCTCACAGAGTGCCCCCGACCCGGAGAACAACGAGAGCCTCAGCCCCACCACTGATGAGCAGCACGGCCTCCTACGCAGGCAGGGCAAAGACGTCGTCGTCTCGCCGGCAGCCGTTGCCAAGGCCTGGGCCGACCCCACCTGGCGCCACGACGAGCTCGCCCCCATGCGAGAACGCGCCCTGGACATGATCCGAGCCCAGCGCGAGGCCCTTCTCGACGCCGGTGACGAGGGCCTCTACTCGGCCGACTCCCTGGAGCACGCCCTGAACCGCCTCGACTACCAGGAGATCATGCTCACCAGCGATCCGCACTGACAACGCCGCCAGCAGGACACTGCGACCGCCGCCCTCGGCGCCGCAGTACCACCGGATGGGCGGCCCAACCGCTGGAGCGGACCGAGCCGTAGACTCCAGGCGTGAACGCGAACCTGCCCCTGAGACCGGACCTGGAGGGCGAGGCCCCTTACGGGGCCCCCGAGATCGACGTCCCCGTGAGACTGAACGTCAACGAGAACCCCTACCCGCCCTCGGCCGCGGTCATCGAGTCGATCGCCACCGCCGTGGCTCAGGCCGCCCAGGGACTCAACCGCTACCCGGAGCGGGACTTCCCCCGGCTGCGGGCCGCGCTCGCGGACTATCTCGAGGTCGAGTCCGGCGCGCACCTGGCCCCCGAGCAGATCTGGGCGGCCAACGGCTCCAACGAAGTCATGCTCCACGTGCTCCAGGCCTTCGGCGGCCCCGGGCGCACCTGCCTGAGCTTCACCCCCACTTACTCGATGTACCCCGAGTACGCCCGCGACACGCTGACCGACTACGCCACCCGACCGCGCCGCAAGGACTTCACCCTCGATACGGACGCCGCGGTGGCCGCGATCAAGGAGCTGCGGCCGGCCGTCGTCATCCTGGCCAGTCCCAACAATCCGACCGGAACCGCCCTGCCGCTGGAGGACATCAGACGGATCCTTGAGGCGGCCCGCGGCCACGGCCCCATGCTCGGAGCCGAGGTCGGCTCGCCCGCCCGGGCCAGCGACTGCGTCGTCGTCATCGATGAGGCCTACGCAGAGTTCCGCCGCCCGGGCGTGCCCAGCGCCCTGGAGCTGGTGGGGCCGGACAACCCGCACCTGGCCGTCACCCGCACCATGTCCAAGGCCTTCGGAGCGGCCGGCCTGCGCCTGGGCTACCTGGCCGCCGACCGCGCGCTGGTAGACGCCCTGCGCGTGGTGCGCCTGCCCTACCACCTCTCCGCCGTCACCCAGGCCGCCGCCCTGGCCGCCCTGTCCCACCGCGATGAGCTCATGGCTCAGGTGGCCTCCCTGCGCGATGAGCGCGATGCCTTCGTGGACTGGCTGCGCACCCAGGGCCTGAGGGCGCACGAATCGGACGCCAACTTCGTCCTGTTCGGACCCTTCCCCGACCGGGAGGCCGTCTGGCAGGCCCTGCTCGACGCCGGGGTCCTCATCCGTGTCGTCGGCCCCGAGGGCTTCCTGCGGGCCAGCGTCGGAACGCCGGAGGAGATGGCACGCCTGCGCGCTGCCCTGACCTCAGCCATCGGCAGGTGAGAGGGATGCCGGCAGCGATCGGCGCTTGGGACCGGTAGGGTTGCTATCGATTGAGATACCTATCAACCACTGTGCAGAAAAAGCACGACACCCGACGCTGAGGAAGCACCTATGAGCCGTACCGCGCGCATTGAGCGAGCCACGAGCGAGTCGAGCGTCGTCGTCGAGATCAACCTCGATGGCACGGGCCAGACCGACATCTCCACCACCGTCCCCTTCTACGACCACATGCTCACCGCGTTGGGGCGCCACTCACTCATCGATCTGACGGTGCGCGCCACCGGTGACACCGAGATCGACGTGCACCACACCGTGGAGGACACCGCCATCTGCATCGGTGAGGCCCTGCGCGTCGCCCTGGGGGACAAGAGCGGCATCCGCCGTTTCGGCGAGGCCAGCGTTCCCCTGGATGAGGCTCTGGCTCATGCCGTCGTCGACATCTCCGGACGCCCCTACCTGGTGCACGAAGGGGAGTCCGAGGCCTTCGTCCACCACCTCATCGGGGGTCACTTCACCGGGTCCATGGTGCGCCACGTGCTGGAGGCCATCGCGTATCACGCCGGTATCTGCCTGCACGTGCGGGTCCTGACCGGGCGCGATCCCCACCACATCGCCGAGGCCGAGTTCAAGGCCCTGGCCCGTGCCCTGCGCGCAGCCGTGGAGGACGACCCCCGTGTCGAGACCATCCCATCGACGAAGGGAAGCCTGTGATGGACCAGACCCCCCGACCCGACGAGAGCCGCGACGACCACCAGGACCACCAGCGCGACCTGGACGCCGAGTTTGCCGCCCTCATGGGCGACGTGGACATCCCCGACGATCTCTCGGCCGAGGACCTGGGGGCTGTTCAGGAGGCCGGCAGCGAACCGGGCCGGCAGGCCCCGGTGGAGGACGGCTCCGTATCGGCCGGCTCCGCGGGGGAGAGCGGACCGGCAGATGTCAGGCCCGACGACGTCCCCCACAACACCTACCGTCCCCTGAACGGGGGAGACGAGACAACGGAGGACTCCGACCGCTCCCGGCTCACCGATGCCCAGGAGGCGCAGATCGCCGCCGCGGCCGAATCCCTGAGCTCCTACGTGCCCGATCAGTCCGAGGACCAGGCTCCTCGGGCGGTCAAGGTCGCCGTCGTCATGACTCCGCTGAACCGGGCCGACGGCCTGGCCGGAATGTGCTCACTGCTGGACCTTGACTGCACCGTGGTGCCCTCCTCCAGCGGGGCCTTCGCGGTCAAGCAGTTCGTCTCCGCCCACTCGGACTGGGACGTGGCCGAGCTGCTCGGCGGCTCCGACTCCGAGCCGGCCGAGGCCGCGGAGCTGGCCGCCCAGCTCTCCCGCCTGTCCCGGGCCGGCGCCGTCCTCATGACCGCTGACCTGGCCACCGACGTCGGTATCGAGTCCGGCCTGTCCGGGACGATCACCGCCCGCCACTTCACCAACGGTCAGCCCGGCGAGGAGGCCTCGGCGGGGCTCCTGCTGGCCTCCATGGACCAGGTCGTCGAGGACGTCCTCCTGGGAGTCATCGACGCCGACGACGTCCCCGGAGCGGTGAAGTCCTCCGAGATCCAGGCGCCCCGGGCGATGCGCTGGTTCGGACGCGGCCTGCGCCGTCCCCCGCAGTGACCACACCGACACGCGCCGCCCGCCGCCGACCAGGGGCGGGCGGCTCCTAGCCAGCGTAGGAGCTCGTCCGCTGCCCGTCCTTGTCGGAGGCGATGCAGGAGAAGCCCCGCTTCCCGGCGTTCCAACCGGCCTCCCCCGGTCCCAGCACCGATGTGCTCGGATCGGCGGCCCCGTACTGCTGGGCGGCCTGCGCGGTACAGGTGGCCTGCACGTTGGGATCGGCCGCCAGGTCGTCATCACTGGAACCCGAGGTGCTCTCCGCCAAGGTCCCCACCTGGTAGACCTCCCAGGAGTGGGGCTCGTTGCAGCTGACCTTCCTGGCCGTGGTCTGGCCCGAGATCGAGGTGGTGCCCGCCAGGCAGGTACCCACCGGGTGCGGTGGTGTCGAGGCGTTGTCCTGACCCGACGACGAGGGCTGGGACACGGCTCCTGACGGGCCGGTGGCACTGGCCGCAGGAGCCAGACGGGCACCCGCCACCCATCCTGCGCCCAGACCGACGACCAGGCCGGCAACCGCGCCGACCGCTGCGGAGCGCAGCGTGATCCGCCGACGTTCTCGGCCGGAGAGTCGCAGCGACTGACTCCGCTGTGCTGACACGGGCGCGTTCAGCAGCGCCTTGTCGGAGTGCTCCAGCCCTCCTGAGACGATGGAGGGCGCCGAGGCGGCGGACCCCGAAGAGCCGGTCGGGCGGACCGGGAAGACGGAGTCCGATGCCCCCCACTGCGATGCACCGCCGGGAGCGTAGGAGTCGGGTGAGCTGGCCTCTTCGCTGGGCGGAGGGGGTGCCAGTCCGGCCTCAACCAGCCGCAACGAGGTCACCGGCCCGCCAACGGCCAGGTTTCCGGTCCCGAGATCCTCACGGATCTGCCCCAGGGCTCCGGTGAGCTCCGTGCCGTTGCGGTAGCGGTGCTTGGGATCCGGAGCCATCGCCTTGCTCAGGATCGGCAGCAGGACCTCGGGGACATTCGGGTCGGTGAGGTTGAGGGGGTCGTCGAGGGAGCGGACGATCTCCGGCAGGCTGCGCTGCACGCCGTCGGGACCACGCCGGGGGCCTCGGCCCGTCAGCAGGGCGAAGAGCACCGCGCCCATGGACCACACGTCCCCCTCGGGGCCGGGGCTGGCCAGCATGAAGGCCTCCGGCGCGGCGAAGTCGGGGGTGAGGCACTCCAGGGTCACGGTGGGGTCCTGACCCTCGCGCTGGACAGCGGCGATACCGAAGTCCGACAGCCGGGGAGATCCGTAGGAGTCCAGAAGGATGTTGGCGGGCTTGACGTCCCGGTGCATGACGCCGGCTGCGTGGGCGGCCCCCAGGGCCGAGGCGGCGGCCTCCACGAGGGCCACGGCGTCGGAGGCGGGTGTCGGCCCCCGCGAGACGAGGTCGTAGAGGCTGCCGCCCGCGCACAGCTCCATGACCAAGTAAGGGCGCTGATCGGGCAGCTTGCCCGTGTCGACCAGCGAGACCACGTGAGGATGCCCCGAGATCCTCGAGGCCGCCTGCACCTCACGCATGAAGCGCCGCTCATTGCGGGGATCATCCAGGGGGCGGGAGTCCACCTTGACGGCGACCGGACGCTCCAGGGAGTCCTGCACGCCGGCATAGACCGTGGCGAAGCCACCGCGCCCCAGCACTGAGGTGATCCGCACGCCGGGAATGGAGAACGGCGCAGCGCTGCGCGACCCGCTGGAGCCGCCCGAACCTGTCCCAGCCGCTGCGGGGGAGTGGCTCGAGGACGCCTGCGAAGGCGGTGGGGGCGGGGGTGCCGGCCTAGGCGGCGGAGGGACCTGGCCGGAGGGGAACTGCATGCTCACAGACGAATACTCGCCCATCTTGGGTGATTCGTGAAAGGAAGCCGACGACCCGGATTCGGGATCGCACATTTGCCCGGCCGTCTCACTGTCCCTGCGCGAGGCCACGATCAGCGCGACGCTCCCCGAACCGCTGCTCCAGGTTGTTGCGGCTGCGCGGCCGGTGCTGGTTCTGCGCACGTCACAGGGCGTTTCAGAGTGTGGAGGATAGATCAGAACGATCTACCGGGACGGTAGGGTGTGTCACATGCAAGCGCCACGCGTCACCCTCCTGTCCTACGGATCCGGCAATGTCCGCTCAGCGATGCGTGCTCTGGAACGCGTCGGCGCGCAGGTGACCCTCACCGACGACCCGCACGAGGTCGCTGAGGCCGACGGACTCGTGGTCCCCGGGGTGGGTGCCTTCGGCGCGGTCATGGAGCAGCTGCGGGCGGTCGACGCCCCCCGTCTCATCGAGCGGCGCCTGGCCGGCGGGCGGCCGGTCCTGGGAATCTGCGTGGGCATGCAGGTCATGTTCGAGCGCTCCGACGAGCACGGGACCGCCGAGGAGGGGCTGGGGCAGTGGCCCGGCACCGTGTCCCGCCTGAGTGCCGACGTCGTACCCCACATGGGGTGGAGTCTGGTCCGTCCTCCCTCGGGCTCCGTCCTGTTCGACGGCGTCGCCGACGAGCGCTTCTACTTCGTCCACTCATATGCGGCCACCCAGGACCCCGCCGAGCTGCTTGGCCCCGGTCCCACCCGCCTGCCGCAGGTCACGTGGGCCACTCACGGCCACGACTTCATCGCCGCCGTCGAGAACGGTTCCCTGAGCGCCACGCAGTTCCACCCCGAGAAGTCCGGTGACGCAGGGGCCCAGCTGCTGCGCAACTGGTTGACGACCCTCTGAGCCCCACCTGAGCCATCCCACGACCACTGCAGGAGAAACACATGCTCACTCTACTTCCCGCCGTCGACGTCGCCGACGGCAAGGCCGTCCGTCTCCTTCAGGGAGAGGTCGGCTCGGAGACGGACTACGGCAGCCCCGTCGACGCCGCCCGGGACTGGGTGCGCGCCGGGGCCGAATGGATCCACCTGGTGGACCTCGACGCCGCCTTCGGGCGCGGCTCCAACCATGAGCTGCTCGCGCGCATCGTCGGCGAGGTCGGCATCAAGGTGGAGCTCTCCGGCGGCATCCGTGATGACGCCTCACTGGCCCGGGCCCTGGCCGCCGGCGCCGCCCGGGTCAACCTGGGCACGGCGGCTCTGGAGGACCCCGAGTGGACCGAACGGGTCATCGCCGAGCACGGGGAGAAGATCGCGGTGGGCCTCGACGTGCGCGGCTCCACCCTGGCGGCCCGCGGCTGGACCAAGGAGGGCGGCGACCTGTGGGAGACCCTCGAGCGTCTCAACGCCGCAGGATGCGCACGCTACGTCGTCACTGACGTCACGCGCGACGGCACGCTGAGTGGCCCCAACACGGAGCTTCTCACCGAGGTCTGCCAGCGCAGCCCTGCCCCGGTGGTCGCCTCCGGAGGTATCGCCCACCTCGACGACCTGGTCGCGCTGCGTCGCCTGGTGCCACTGGGACTGGAGGGTGCGATCGTCGGCAAGGCGCTCTACAACGGCAACTTCACCCTCCAGGAGGCCCTGGCCGTGGCCGGTGATGAGGGCAAGAGGCAGCCCTCCAAGGCTCGTTCCTGACTACTCCGGGCCTCTGGCGCCCCGGCTCCCGCATCGCCGGCATGCTCACCGGCGTCAGGGACAGGGGGACGTCAAAGGCGCTACCGTGAGGGCCGTGAGCCAGTCAGCGCAGAATCAGCAAGCAGTTCCCGCACCAGCGCATGCGCCGGTCGGTGACTCGACGGCCGAGCCTCCGCAGGACCCCCAGGTGGCGGCGGCCGTGGCCGCACGGGCCAAGCTGGAGCGTCTTCTGGCTGCACCGGCCCCCTTCGCCGACGACGACGGCTCCGTCAGTCCGGAGGTGCGCAAGGCGCTGGAGGCCGTGGATCTGCCGCGTCATCAGTACCTCGATGAGCTGTGGGCGGCCCTCGTCGGCGGCCGGCTGATCGTGCCCGTGGCCGCTCACGCTCTTCCCGGACGCCTCGAGGGGAGTCTGGCGCAGTCCGCGGGCCCGTCGCATGACCCGTCGGGCGATGGTGCGCCGCAGGTTCCGGCTCATGAGGTGCACACTGCTGACGCCTGTCAGGATGCGGCGACCCTGGCGGTGAACCTGCCCGACGGGCACATCGCCCTGCCGGTATTCACCAGCGCCGAGGCCATGAACCAGTGGCGCAGTGACGTGCGCCCCGTGCCCGTCTCGCCCCAGCGGGCGGCCCAGGTCGCCTGCCTGTCCACCGACCAGCTGTGGGTGCTCGACCCCGGCAGCCGGAACCTGCGTCTGCCGCGCCCCGCCGTCGTGGCCCTGGCCGGGGGAGAGGCGTGGGTGCCCTCATGGCGCAACGAGCCGGTTCAGGCCGAGGTGCGCGCCCAGCTCCAGGAGGTCGACGGAGTCACCGGTGTGGCCTTCGGACCCGGTGAGAGCGCCGAGCTGCGGGTCTTCATCCGCATCGACGCCGCAGGCGGTCGCGCCGGCGTGGCCCGCAGCCTGGAGGGCTGCCAGCACGTCATGGTCAACCCGGCCTGGGGCGACCTCATCGACACCGTGGAGCTGTGCCCGCTTCCCGCCTGATCCGAGCGGCTGGCACCCGATTTCAGGAGCGGCCCAGGATGAGGGCCTCCCACTGCTCGACCTGTCCGTAGTGGTCCTCCAGCGGCCCGGCCACCTGGTCGAAGCGGGCAACGACATCGCGCAGAGCCTGGCCGTCCTGGGGACGTTCGTTTCTCTGAGCGATCCTGGCGCAGGCCTCAGCGATCCCACGGATCTGGGCGAGATCCCGGGTCGAGACCATCACCCGACCGGGGCCCGGGTCCCTCGTGGTGCTCCAGTCGGTCCCTGCCTCACGGGAGAGGGCCGAGACGTCGTCGGACGCATCATTCGGGTCCGGGGTCCTCACGCTGTTCCAATCCATGACTGCGGAGCGTAAGGCATCCGATTCGACCAGGCCACCGAAAATAACGTGTGTTGGAATAGTACCGATGAGCGCGATGTCGACCACCTCAGTCCCTTCTCAGCCGGACCGGACGTCAACGTTCAGTAACCGCCATGATGTCAACGGTGGCACCCAGCCCCCGGCGGGGAGTCGTGAGCCGCTGGTGAGCGCCCGCGACCTCAGTGTCGGATACGGTGACCAGCCGGTCTGCGCCCCGGCGACCTTCGACCTGCTTCCCGGCCAGGTGCTGGCCCTTGTCGGGGTCAACGGGGCCGGCAAGTCGACGATCCTGCGTACCTGCTGTGGGCTGCTGCGCCCGCTGGCGGGGCAGGTTCACCTCCTCGGACACGTTCCGGATCCGCGCTCAGGCGCCCAGCGGGCCGCCGTCGCCACGGATCTGGGGCAGGAGTCCTTCTTCCCCACCCTGACCGTCGCCGAGCACCTGCGGATGGTCTGCTTCGGGCACGGTGTCGTCGAGGCCGATGAGCGGGTCAGTGACCTGCTGGAGGACCTGGAGCTGCGGCGGCTCGCGGGGCACCTGCCCGAGGAGCTCTCCTCGGGGCAACGGCGCCGGCTGGCACTGGCGTCAGTCCTGGTCCGGCCCCGCAGGCTGCTGGTCCTCGACGAGCCCGAGCAGCGCCTGGACCGGGTGACCCGTCTGCTCCTGGCCGACATGCTCGTTGAGGAGCGTGAGGCCGGCGGGGGAGTGCTCATGGTCTCCCACGACCCGGAGATCGTGGAGGAGGCGGCCACCGACGTGCTCCTCGTTGGACGCGACACCCGGATGCTCAGTGTGGACGACGGCGTGCGCGCCATTGAGGAGGGGCTGCGGTGACGCCGCTGGGTGTCCGGACGGCGCCGGTCCTCTCCACCGAGCTGGAAACGACGATCTTTCCCGATGGGGCCGCGTTGCGCAGGTGGGTGCGGCGTCGTACTCGGCGGCACCTCCACGGTGTCTGGGCGCTCGTGGGGGACGTCTACTCCGTACTCCTGACACTCATCGTCGTCGTGACGATCCTGGCCCCGTATCTGCGCCGGATGGTTGTGACCCCGCCTGGTTCAGCGGTTGGGACCGGTGCGCTCGGCGGCTTCGCCACGGTGGGCCTCGACCCCGGGTGGGGGCTCCTGGCGCTGCTCATGCTGCTGGTGGCGGTCGGTGTCGGTTCACTCGGCCGGCTCGGCCCACTCTTCCTGCGCCCCCACGAGGCGGCCTGGTGGCTGCCCATGCCTGGAGACCGGGGCAGTCTCCTGGTGCCGGTGGCCCGCGTCGAGTACCTCATTGCGGCCACCGTGGGAGCCACGGCGGGCGTGCTCCCGGCGGTGGCGGCCGGAGGCGGCTGGCTCGCCGCCATCGCTTGGCCTGCGCTGATGTCGGCCGCGACTTGCCTGGTCCTCTCCGAACTCATCAAGGCCCAGATTCTTGACCGCGATGTCGAGCCGCTGCGGCGTCGTCTCATCGTGGCTGGGGCCGCAGCATGTTTGGTCGGTGTGGTGCTTGCCTTCCCACGCTCCTTGCTCGGCAACACGGCGGTCGCCCTGCTGGCCGGCGTGCTGGCCTTCCTGGCTGTGCTGGGATGGCGGCGGGCCAGAGGCAGCCTGGGACAGGTGCATGATGCTGCGCTCCTGGCAGTCGTCGCGCGGTCCTTCGGCGCGCACGTCTCGCTGCTGTCGTTGGATACCAGGGCCCTGGGGCGGCTGCTCTCCCCGGATCCCACCCGGCCCGCCGATCCTTCATCGCTGCGGGCGGCGCGGATCGGGAGCCGACTGCCTCGACCTCTGGGGGTGCTGATAGCAGTGGCTCAGGCGGACTGGATCCTGCTGTGCCGCCAGCGCCGGCGCCTGCTGCAGATGGGGGTCGGGTTGGCCATTGCGATGCTGCCGCTCCTGTCCGGGGCGGTCGGCGCCCCGCTGCGCGCCGTCGGGTACCTCATCGGAGGCTGGATCGCGACCCTGGCCGTTGCCGAGCCGGCGCGCCAGGCCTGGTTCGACGGCGGTCCTGACGCCTCCTGGCCGGTGGCGCCGTGGGTGGTGCGAGCAGGCCACCTGCTCGTGCCGGCCGTCCTCATGAGCGCCTGGTCCCTGCTGAGCCTGGCTCCGGCCATGGCGGTCCTTGGGGCCGCGGCCGCCTGGAATGGGCTGGCCATCGTGGTCGCCCTGGCCCTGGTGAGCGGCTGGGCTTGGGCCGGGGTGGCGCTGCGCTCCGGGTACCGGGAGATGCCCGACTTCGCCGCCGGACTCATCGCCTCTCCCATGGGGTCCCTGCCGCCGGGAGTGTTGCAGATGCTGACTCAAGGGCCCGACGCCGTCGCCGTCGGAGCACTGACCGTGGCGCTGGTCGCCAGCGGTATCGCGGTGCCGACGACGATGCTCCTCGGGATCCAGTCCGCCGCCGGTGCCGTCGTCGTCATGTGGGGAGTCCGCACGAACCGCCGGGCCTCCTGACGACCTGCCTCGCCTCGACGCACGCCTCACACGTGGGAGGACTCACGTCAATAGGGGCGAGGGAGCGGTGGGAGAGCGAGCCCGTGTCCTGGTAGTATCCCACACTGACCACCCGGGGTTCGCCCCGGTGCGCAAGCGGAGCGATCCCACCTGGGTTCCTTTCGGGAATCGGGTTCATGCGAGGGTGACCAGCCCTTCGCGGTCCCTGCTCGGCCATGGCCGTGCGGTGATCGTGCTCATGACGAGGCCTCCGACCTGCGCGGCAGGAACGGGGGCCTTTCCTCGTTCCGCAACCATCCGTGACTCAGAGTGAGGAACCGACATCAGCGAGCCCCGTATCAACGAACGGATCCGCGTTCCCGAAGTGCGTCTCGTCGGCCCCAGCGGCGAGCAGGTCGGCGTTGTCCGCGTGGAGGACGCCCTGCGTCTGGCTGAGGAGGCCGATCTCGACCTGGTCGAGGTGGCACCCGACGCCCGCCCCCCGGTGTGCAAGCTCATGGACTACGGCAAGTTCAAGTACGAGTCGGCCATGAAGGCGCGCGATGCGCGACGCAACCAGGCAAACACCCAGCTCAAGGAGATCCAGTTCCGCCCCAAGATCGATGAGCACGACTACGCCACCAAGCGCGGCCACGTCGAGCGATTCCTCAAGGGCGGGGACAAGGTCAAGTGCATCGTCCGCTTCCGCGGCCGTGAGCAGTCCCGGCCCGAGCTCGGTATCAGGCTCCTGCAGGGCCTGGCCGAGGAGATGGCCGAGCTGGGCACCATCGAGTCCCACCCCCGTCAGGACGGCCGCAACATGGTCATGGTCCTGGCCCCGGTCCGCAAGAAGGCTGAGGTCAAGTCCGACCAGCGCCGCCGCCGCGAGGAGGCCCGCGCCGCCCGCCGTGCCGAGAAGCATGCGGGCCGGGCACCCAAGGGCGCCAAGGCCTCGGGCGGGGCAGCTGCCGGCGAGAACGCCTGAGAGCGCCCGAGGGTGCACTCGACACTCACCTGACACCACCGACCCACCCCCTCGCCACCGTGAGCGGGGTCCGCAGTCCCGGCGACCACTGGTCTCCCAGGGACCGAGAAGAGGAAATTACCCATGCCGAAGAACAAGACGCACTCCGGTGCCAAGAAGCGCTTCCGGGTCACCGGCAGCGGCAAGCTCATGCGCGAGCAGGCCAACAAGCGCCACCTGCTGGAGGTCAAGTCCTCCCGCCGCAAGCGCAAGCTGTCCCAGGACCAGCCGGTCGCCCCGGCCGACGTCCGCCAGGTCAAGAAGCTGCTCGGTCGCTGACCGCCCAACCCACCAAGGAGTCTCACCATGGCACGTGTGAAGCGGGCTGTTAACGCCCAGAAGAAGCGTCGTTCCGTTCTCGAGAAGGCCTCGGGCTACCGCGGCCAGCGCTCGCGCCTCTACCGCAAGGCCAAGGAGCAGGTCACCCACTCCGGCGTCTACGCGTTCCGCGACCGTCGCGCCCGCAAGGGCGACTTCCGTCGCCTGTGGATCCAGCGCATCAACGCTGCCGCCCGCGCCGAGGGCCTGACCTACAACCGCTTCATCCAGGGGCTTGGCCTGGCCGGCGTGGAGATCGACCGTCGTATGCTCGCCGAGCTGGCCGTCAACGAGCCCGCGGGCTTCAAGGCCCTTGTGGAGGTGGCCCGCAAGGCCCTCCCCGAGGACGTCAACGCCCCCAAGGCCTGAGTCACCAGTGCAGCCGGGCGCCGGCCCCGCTGACACAACATCGTCAAATCCTCGCCACACACCCTGAACCGGTTGGTGGCGAGGATTCGGCGCTCTGGGAGGCCGCTCGCGTAGGCTGACGGCATGAGCCCTACCGACTCCGCCGTCCCCGATGAGTTCCTCGACGACTCTGCCGAGCGTCCTCAGGCCCGCGGGCCGCGGCGGCGCACCGTCAGCGAGGGGCCGGCCGCCGGCCACGAGGTGCTGAGCAATCCCGCCTCGGCCCGCATCTCCCGGGTGGCGGGCCTGTCCCGCCGCAACGCGCGGGCCAAGCACCGGCGCTTCCTCGTCGAGGGACCCCAGGGCGTGCGCGAGGCCGTCCGGCACGCCCCCGGCCGCGTGCTCGACGTCTATCTGACCGAGGCGGCCCTCGAGCGCCACAGCGAAATCTGGGACGAGGCCGTGGCGGCCGGGCTCTATGTGCACGTCACCACCCAGCAGGTCATGGACGCCATGAGCCCCGACGCCCAGGGGCTCCTCGCCGTCGTGGCCACCGATGAGGCCACCGGCTCCGAGGCGCTGACCGCCGCCCTGGAGGGGGCCAGGCTTGTCGCCGTCCTCACCCAGGCCCAGGATCCCGGCAACGCCGGCACCATCATCCGGGCCGCCGACGCCGCCGGCGCCGACGCCGTCGTCCTCGTGCGCGGCAGCGTGGACCCCACCGCACCGAAGGTTGTGCGCTCCACCGCCGGAAGCCTCTTCCACCTGCCCGTGGTCACCGGCGTGGCCCTCGACGACGCCGTCACTGCGCTCCACAACGCCGGACTCACCGTCCTGGCCGCCGACGGACGCGGGGACTTCGACCTCTTCGAGGCCGAGTCCCTCCTGGAGGCCCCCAGCGCCTGGCTGCTCGGCAACGAGGCCCACGGACTGCCCTCAGAGGCGCTGAGCCGAGCCGACGCCGTCGTCTCCATCCCCATCTACGGCAAGGCGGAGTCCCTCAACGTCGCCGCGGCCGCGGCCGTCTGCCTCTACGCCAGCGCCCGGGCACAGGCCCAGGCCCCTGGCCGCAGCTGACTCACAGCAGCTCGCAGATCGCCTCAGCGGCCCGGCCCGGTCCGTCGACTCCCTCCATGAGCCCGGCCATCCGCCTGGCGCGTGAACGCATGCCGTCGTCGGCCAGGGCCTGGCGCACCAGCTCCGCCCAGTCGGTCCTGCGAGCCTCCCGCTGCGACACGAGCCTGGCCGAGCCGAAGGCCACACAACGCTGCACATTGAAACGCTGCTCGAACTGCAACGGAATCCCGATGAAGGGCCAGCCCTGGACGCAGCTGGTCTGCACCGTTCCCTCCCCGCCGTGAGTGATGGCCAGGTCGACGGCGTCGCCCAGCTGGTGGGCCGGGATCCAGTCAGTGACATGGACATTGCGTGGAAGAGTCTCCAAGTCCTCCTGGCGAAGGTGGGAACGCACCGGAGCCAGCACCTGACAGTCCGCCCGGCCCAGGCCTGTCAGCGCGTCAAGGACGAGGTCACGGTTCCCCGATGAGCCCATGGCGAAGTACACCAGGGGCTGGGGGCCGGCGGCCAGGTCGGCCAGGAACTCGGGGAGCTCCCCGGGCAGGCGGGCATAGACCGGCCCCACCACCCGGTGACTCTGAGGCATCCTCAGCCACCCAGGCAGCAGGTGCGGGGCAGTAGCGATGAGATTAAGGTCGGCAGTGAGCCCGTTGAGCACTCCCTGGGGCAGCGAGACGCCATTGGCCCTGGCCACAGAATGGAAGGAACGAGGCAGGGGGAGCCGCGTCCCGAGCGCATGGAGCGCGTGAGCGGCCACCTTGTCGACCAGGCACTCCTCCGGGGAAGTACGGGGCAGGAAGCCGGTGGCGCCGGTGGTGCGCGCCGCTTCCAGATGCGCCAGGGAGTAGGCGAAGGGTCGTACGAAAACCAGCGGCACGCACTCCGCCCGCGCAGAAATAAACTGGCTGGGAGTTACTCCGATGACAACAGCGTCTGGACGCAAGGAACGCAGCAGCACGCGCTCACTCGTCACCCGCTGGGCGAGCATCTTCTCCGTGAACGGGTGACGCAGGCTGCGGCCCTGGTCGAAGTCCAGCGCCAGCCTTCCCTCCTCCTCACTGAGGTAGGGGGTCAGCAGACGGAACTCGAAGCCCGCGGCCCTGATGTACTCAGTGTTACGTGGCGAGAAACCGGCGAAGACGCACTCAACGTGCGAAGGCATCCGGCGGGCCACCTCGATCGCACGGGTCACCTCGGCGAAGTTGAACGTCTCCGGAGCGAAGAGGACGCGCGACGTCCTGCGGCGTACAGCCACCACATCTCCAGTGGTGCCTTGAGGCATGATCGGCTCTCCTTCTGAGAGCGAGGGGTGCCACAGTGCGGGTGAGCCCTCATCGTTGTTCTATTGTACGTCTTGTACAACCGGGGGAGAGAGTAGCACGTTCGCGCCTACGCGAACGCCTTTTTTACGACAGGTTCGAAATACTGGAAGAAAGTGTGAGCAGCCCCGGGGGAGGCCTGAGTCTCGATGCGGCCCGGTTCGCCCTCAGTGGTCGCCCTCAGTGCTCGCCCTCAGTGGTTGCTCACCGGCTCGTGGGCGGTGGCCGGCGTCGCGGCCGGCTCGGAGGTGTGCTCGGCGCCCTGGCGAGCCTGGGACACCAGGCTCCGCAGTGTCTGGGCGGACATGTTCGTGATGGTCTCCTGGCTGATCTCGGGGTGATCCAGCCAGGCCAGGCACAGGGAGATCATGGTGCTGATCCACACCTGGGCGGCGAACATGGCGCGCGCGTCAGGCTCGGGGATGCCCATGAGCATGAGGACGAGGCGTTCGTAACGCTCGAAGCTGGTGGCCAGCGCGGCCGCGATCTCAGGGTCCTGGTCAAGGCCTCCGGTGTGAAGCGCTCGAAGGCTGTCTGGCCTGGCCTTCACGTAGCCCGCGAAAGTAGAGATCGCCCCTTCCAGGGTCAGTGCCGTCTGCTGCTCGACCAGGCTGTGAAGGTGAAGGATCTCGTACTCCACGATGGCGCGGGCGAAGGCCATCTTGGAGGGGAAGTAGTGATAGAAGAGCGTGCGTGAGACGCCGGCCCGCTTGATGATCTCGTTGACGTGAGTGCGGTCGAGCGTCCCCTCAGCGAACAGCTCGACGCCGACTCTCACCAGCTCCTCCCGCCGCTGCTCGGGCTGGAGGCGGCGGCGCGGATCGGTGGTATTCGCGGGACTCATGCAGATGAGACTACGACCGCGTGGTCGGCGTAAGCGGTTAGGCGCTCTGTATGGCGTGTGAGCATCGTCCCAGGTTCGGGGGAGTTGTGAGACGGTTGACGCTCCGGTTGGAGACGGTGCTACTCTTCCTGACGAGAGGTCGGAACTCTCATATGTGCAGTCCGACACAAGCCAAGGAGGAATGCAGTGCGCATGCGGATGTGTTGCTGTTGCTGTCGATGAGACAGATGACGCTCCCCATACCCATGTTGAGACGAGGTACTCGTGACCGCATCCGCACCCTCTCCTGACCAGACCGCCGCAGACCGGGACGATGACGTCCTGGTGCGGATCAGCAACGTCACCAAGTACTACGGCCGTTTCAAGGCTCTCGACGACGTCTCACTCGACATCCACCGTGGTGAGGTTGTCGCCGTCATCGGCGCCTCCGGATCGGGCAAGTCGACCCTTTGCCGTACCGTCAACCGCCTCGAGCCGATCCAGGAAGGGCGGATCGAGATCGACGGAATCCCGCTGCCTCAGGAGGGCCGGGCCCTGGCTCAGCTGCGCGCCGAGGTGGGAATGGTCTTTCAGTCCTTCAACCTCTTCCCGCACCGCACGGTCCTGGACAACATCACCCTGGCGCCCATCAAGGTGCGCGGCATCCCCCGGGGGCGGGCTGAGGAACGTGCCCGTGAGCTGCTGGCCCGAGTCGGCCTGGAGGACCAGTCCGACAAGCGTCCCTCTCAGCTCTCCGGAGGCCAGCAGCAGCGCGTCGCCATCGCCCGCGCGCTGGCCATGGACCCCAAGCTCATGCTCTTCGATGAGCCCACCAGCGCCCTGGACCCGGAAATGATTAACGAGGTCCTCGACGTCATCAAGGACCTGGCGGCCTCGGGTATGACCATGCTCGTCGTCACCCACGAGATGGGTTTCGCCCGCTCGGTCGCCGACCGGGTCGTCTTCATGGACGGCGGCCAGATCGTTGAGTCCGGTCGGCCCGCCGAGTTCTTCTCCTCCCCGCGCACCGAGCGCGCCCGCGACTTCCTCTCCAAGGTGCTCAGCCACTGAGCCCCGAACCGCATCCTCTCCCGAGTGCGGCGACCACCGCAGGCCCAGCGCCTGGGACGGCCCCTCCCCGTCCGAACGAAAGGAACACCATGACCACCCTCTCCCGCCGCGGACTCCTGGCCACGACCGGTGCCCTCTCCCTGGCAGGCGTCCTGGCCGCCTGCGCCGACACGGGCGCCGACGGTAAGGCCGTCGCCTCGTCGTCGGCCTCCGACGCCGACTACGACAAGGCCATCAACTCCGGTCCGGTGGCCGCCGACGACGTGGTGGCCGCCTCCCCCTGGGCCGCCTCCGTGAAGCAGGCGAAAAAGTTCGTCACCGGCGGGACCAAGACCTCCGAGGTCTTCTCCTGGGAGGATGCCAAGACGAAGAAGGTATCAGGCTTCGATGCGGCCATCGCCCAGGCCCTGGCCCGCTACATCATCGGTGGAGACGACGCCCGCTCCCTCCTTGAGATCCAGCCGGTCAAGGCTGAGACTCGCGAGACCGTCCTGACCAACGGCACGGTCAAGGCCGTCATCGCCACCTACACGATCACCCCCGAGCGGGCCAAGAAGATCGACTTCGCCGGCCCGTACTACGCCTCCAGCCAGGCCATCCTGGTCAAGGCCGACAACCAGGACATCACCGGCGTCGACACTCTCACCGGGGACGTCGCGATCCAGTCCAACTCCTCCTCGGCCGCCGCACTGAAGAAGTACGCCCCTAAGGCCAATGCCAAGCCCTTCGACACCCAGGCCAAGTGCGTCGCCGCCGTCGAGAGCGGACAGGTCAAGGCCTACGTCGTGGACCAGGCCCTGCTCAAGAGCGAGGTCCTGTCCAATGACAAGGTCAAGATCGTCGGTGAGACCTTCGCCGAGGATCCCTACGGCATCGGGCTTCCCAAGGACTCCGGGGCGCAGGCCTTCGTCAACACCTTCCTCAAGACGATCGAGGACGATGGCACCTGGAAGAGGATCTGGGACGCGACGATCGGCAAGACCCTTGGCGGCACCGCCCCTCAGCCTCCGGCCATCGGCTCGGTTCCCGGGTCCTCGGCCGCCGGGGACGCGACTCCGCAGAGCTCCTGAACGACGTCAGTGCCTGTCAGGCTCGCTGCGTCGTCGGCCCGAGTGGACCCGCCACAGGGCCGACGGCGCGGCGGCCGGCAGCATTCCCCACATGGTGACGACCCGCATTCTTCAAGGAGGCGACTGTGAGTGCCATTACCGACAATCTCCCGGCTATCGGCTGGGGCCTGCTGGTCACGCTGGTGATCTCCGTCCTGTCCTATCTGGGTGGGCTGCTCCTGGGATCGCTCATGGCCATCTTCCGGGTGAGCCCTATCCCTCCGCTGCGCGCGCTGGGCGCGGCGTGGGTGACGGTGGCCTGCAATATCCCCAACCTCTGCCTCATGGTGCTCATCGGATTAGGGCTACCCCATGTCGGTATCAGGATCCCACTTTTCTGGTCGGTGGTCGTCGCGCTGATCTTCTCCTCATCCGGATTCGTGTGTGAGACGGTCCGTAGCGGAATCAACTCGGTGGCGAAGGGGCAGATCGAGGCCGCCCGTGCACTGGGCATGCCCTTCGGCCTCATCATTCGCGGTATCGTCCTGCCTCAGGCGCTGGCCCGCACGATCCAGCCACTGGTCAACATCTTCATCGTCTGCCTCATCGGCTCATCGCTCGCCGCCGCGATCGGCGTCGTTGACCTGACGGCCGTCACGCAGAAGATCAACCAGGAACGAGCCGAGGGAGTCATCACCTTCCTCACCTCCGGTCTTACCTACCTGGCCATCGCCTTCGCCGCCACGAAGCTCGGTGGGCTTCTTGAACGACGCCTCGAGTTCATGGGGAAGGAGCAGGCATGAGCGAAGAGGTCATGACGATGACAGAACCCCGCCCCGCCAAGCAGTGGGGCGCAGGCTCCGGCGCGACGGATGCGGCACTGCTCTTCGATGAGCCGGGACCGCGGGGGCGCATCCTGATCACTATCGGATCGGTTGTTGCCGTCCTTGGAATCGTGGCACTGGTGGCTGCAGGCCTTTACCAGTTGTCTCTTTCAGGGCAGCTCGACTACCCCAAGTGGCGCTACTTCCTGGGGCAGTCGGTCGTCAGCCAGCTCCTGGAGGCGGCCGGAACCACGTTGACCCTGGGGGGTGTTGCCGCCGTCTTCACCTTCCCCCTGGGAATCGCCCTGGGGTGGCTCCGTCTGCTGGACAACCGCCCCATCAGGTGGCTGGTTGGCATATGGATCGATGCCATGCGGGCGGTGCCGATGCTGCTGCTCATCTACTTCTTCCAGCTGGTGGTTCCGAGCCTGGTGGGCGGCTCGTACTTCTGGATGCTGGTACTGCCGATCATCATGTGCACCTCGGCGACGACGGCGGAGGTTTTCCGCTCCGGCGTCCGGGCGCTGGACCGGGGCCAGACGGAGGCCGCTTGGGCACTGGGGATGAGTCCATCGCTCACCATGCGCCTCATCCTGGCGCCGCAGGCCCTGCGCCTCATGCTCCCAACCCTCATCACGCAGATGGTCACCATCATCAAGGGCACCACGCTGGCGTACGCGCTCTTTTACGCCGACCTTCTGTATGGTGGCGCTCAGATCATTGGTCAGGCCAAGAAGGATGTTCATCTTTCCGTCTTCTTCCAGGGCTACGTCATCATCGCCATGCTCTACATCATCGTGAACTGGTCCCTGGGGGTACTGGCCCGGTACATCGAGTCACGTACCCGCTGAGGGCGGGGCGACCTCTTGCCCCGCCCTCAGCGGGCGGAGTCAGCTCTTAAGAGGGCGTCACTGGGGAGAGGTTGCAGTATTGTGCGGCATTTTGCATCTCGATGTCATAGGTGATGATGGCGTCTGATTGAATATCCAGTGCTACTGTCAGGTGGATGGCATCTGCTGCCCTCAATCCCAACGATGTTCTAGCTGCATCAGCGAGGTGTGACCTTGACACGTCGATGAGGTCGACCGTGGCGTGAGTGGACCTGGGCTACGCCTCTTCTTTACTTGTTGCCATGGTGGCGCGAAGGAGTGACGGCAGGAACCTATCCAAGGCCTGCTGGTCGTCAGGGGAGAGGGTCGTGCGCAGGTCGGCGTCGAGTCTGCTGGCGACGTCGGTGGCAGCCTTCAATAGTCTGCGCCCTTCGGCGGTGATCTCGATGGTCTGCACTCGACGATCGCTCCGACTGCGTGTCCTGCGCACGGCGCCGGCGCTGGTGAGCTGGTCGACCAGCGTGACCACCAGGCTTGGGGCGACATGAAGTTGCGTGGCGATCTCGCGTTGAGAGGTCGCCACGCCGGCGTCGACGACGGCGAGCAGTCCCACTTGTTTGTGCGACAGGCCGATGCGCTCGATGCGTCTTGAGAAGGACTGGGTGATCTGGCTGCCTGCGACGCCGAGTTGGAAGCATGTTGAGGACAGAACTGCGTGGCCATCTTCTCCGGTCATGAGAATAACGGTACAGTAAGGAATGATTCAGTTCTGAACTGATAGAGAGGGTGATCCTCATGCCGTGGTGGCTTGCGTTGCTGAACTCGTCTCTGGGAATCGTCTCTGCGGGGTTCGGTGTCGTTGCGGTGGTCCGTCCGCAGGCACTTGCACCGTCTGGCTATGGCGGGCGAGAGGGGCGTTTCTATCCGGCCATGTACGCGGCTCGAGGCATCCCGCTCGGATTGCTGGTCGCTGTTGTTGTCTGGCTGGATCCTGCCCGGCCGCTGACCTTGTTTGTCCTGGTCGCAGCGGCGGTCGCCCAGTTAGGGGACGCCGCTATCGGTGTCGTGCACCGCGTGCCGGGAATGGTTGCGTTCCCTCTTGTCGTGGCCCTTCTTCACCTGGGTACTGCTGCCTGTGTGCTCTGAGAGCAAGGCGAGATGACGAGGTGAGAGAGGGCGGGCTCGTCGTCAGGAGGGCAGGTCACGGCGGGCGTAGGCGACCAGGCCGATCATGATGCCGGTGAGGCCAACCAGGGCCTGGACGGCTAAAGGCTTCCAGTCCGGGGGGCCGACGACGTCGAGATGGTTCCCGAGCACGCTGAGGTCCTTGGCCCAGTCCTTGAGCTCGACGAGACCACCGAAGAACTGGGCGAAAGCGCTCCAGGTGACAACCGCCCAGGACAGGCCGGCCAACCTCGGCGCCAGACCCACCAGGGCGGCCGCGATCCCGATGGCCGCCACCATGCCGGGCAGCTGGCTCACCGTGAACACGAAGGATCGCGCCACGGCGTGGTCGTCGGTGAGCTGAGTCGCCGTCGTCGCCGCCAGAACCGTCGCCGAGACCAGCAGCAAGACGATCGACTCGATCAGTGCGCACAGAACCTGGGAGAGGAGCACTCGGCCACGACTCACCCCGGCGGCCATCTCGACCTCGACCAGTCCCGCGCGCTCCAGACCCGCCAACCCATTCACCCGTCGCACCGCCGCCACGGCCACAAGCAGCGTCGTGACCACCGTCATGAGGGACATGAACTGCTCCACAGGGGACCCCACGGCCATCTTGCCGACCCAGGAGGCCGTCGGAGAATCGGGGGCCAGCAGATCCTTGATGCTGCCGGAGACCGAGCCGTACAGGAGTGCCAGTGCCGACGAGGCCAGGGCCCAGCCGACGAGGCTCCGCCACGACAGGCGCCCGAGCAGATCCATGTGCCCCCGCACCCGCCACCGGCGCCGAGACGAGCTGCGGTCGGGCAGATAGCCGTCCAGGTACTCACGGCGCACGGCGAGCACTGCGGCGCTGAGTACCAGAGCGATGGCCACGGCGCAGCACACCGCGAGCACCCCGAACCGGTCATTGGTGTAAGGGCGCACGAGGTCGCGCCACCCCAGGGGAGCCAGCCACCGGAGCCAGTCCGAGCCGCTGCCGTTGGAGATCTGGTCGGCGCTCACCCGCATCGTGAAGGCAAGTGCGAGCACCAGCATGGACAGGCCCCTTGCCTGGCCCACCTGACGACCCAGCTGGCAGGCCACCGCTGCGATTGCCGAGAACGCCCAGCCCGTCACGCAGATCGTCCCGGCCAGTGCCCAGGCCCCTCTCACCGTCAGCTCCTCGATGCTCACGGTCTGCCAGGTCAGAAGGCCACCAACCCCTGCAGACAAGGCGCCGACCACCACCCAGACCAGGGCCACCGGCACGAGAAAAGGAACCGACCTGCCCGCGCCCGTGGCGCGCAGAACCTCGACGAGCCCCTCATCCTCATCGGCCCGCAGTACCCGGCAGGTCAGCAGAATCGCCATGAGTGCGGTGCACACGAGCAGGAACGTCCCGGTCTCCCACTGCAGGAGCTGACCGAGCCGGCCGGGTAAGGGGACATAGCCGTAGAGGAGGCGCGTTCCTGGAGACTTGCGCATCTGCTCGATGAGCACCGTCCGGGTCGCCAATGAGGGGTAGACGCTCTCGTAGCTCGGTGCGGTGACACCGACCAACAGCCACAGGGGCACCAGCCAGGCCACGACCTGAACCCGGAATCGTCTGAGCAGAATCCGCAGGCAGGTGCTCCATCCGGCCAGGGCGCTGCCCGCCCCGGTCCTGACGGCCGGTAGCGTCGCGCCCGCTGCTGTGCTCGATGCGGCGTTCATCAGGCCTCCTCGTAGTGACGCAGGAAGAGATCCTCCAGACTGGTCGGCTCGCAGGTGACGTCCTGGAGCCGGTGCTCGCCCGCCAGGCTCAGCACTGCCGGTACCTGCTCCGCCGCCACCTCAAGGCTCAGGCGGCCACCGTCCTCGACGACGTCGAGCCCCAGGGCCTCCAGCGCCCGGGAGACGGTCCCGAGCTCAGCGTCCGTAGCGCCCAGCTCGATGCGGGTGCGAGACAACCGCCGCAGGGTCCCCAGGTCGCCATGCTCAACGACCCGGCCGTCCTTGATGATCGTCACCGCACTGCACAGGCGCTGTACCTCGGCCAGGATGTGACTGGAGAGCAGAACCGTGCGGCCCTCGGCGGCGGCTCTGGCAACCTCCTCGGTGAAGACCCGCTCCATGAGCGGATCCAGGCCGCTGGTGGGCTCATCGAGCACCAGCAGACTCGTCGGCGCGGCCAGGGCGGCCACGAGCGCCACCTTCTGCCGATTCCCCTTGGAGTAGGTCCGTACCCGTTTGCTCGGGTCCAGATCGAAGCGCTCAATGAGCTCGGCCTCCCGCTCGGCGTCGCGAGAGCCGCGCAGCCCGGCCAGGGCGTCGAGCACCTGTCCACCGGTCAGAGCCGGCCACAGCGCCACGTCACCGGGAACATAGGAGACCTGCCGGTTGATGAGCGCGGCCTGCCGCCACGGCTCGCTGCCCAGCACGTTCACGCTTCCGCCGTCGGGCCGGTAGAGCCCCAGCAGGACGCGGATCGTGGTGGACTTACCCGCCCCGTTGGGGCCGAGGAAGCCGTGGACGCTGCCCGCCTCCACTGTCAGGTCCAGGCCGTCGAGCGCCCTGAAGCGCCCGAAGTGCTTGACCAAGCCGCACACGCGCACCGGCGGCTCGCCGCCGGCGCCCAGGTCGCGGACGGCAGCCGGAGAGAAGTCCGCGGTGGGCTCATCCTTATCCGAGCGGGACGTCGCTGCTGACGTACTTGTTGCCTTCTTCGCCTTGGCGCTCTTGACTCTCACAGCACTGGCTCCTCTCCCGCCGAGCGGCGGATTGTTGCGGCGAAGTCCGGATCGGTGAGCATGAGCTCGATGAGCTCAGCCACGAAGGCCTGCTGAGCAGGATGGGGGTAGCTGGAAGTGGTCAGCACATGGGTCAGCCGCCACATGGCGCGCCCCAGGGCTCCCGAGGGCAGGTCGTTCAGGACGGCCAGGGCGTGCTCCTTGTGGCGGTACGCGAGCCCCCAGCTGTTCTGTGCCAGCCGGTGGGCCTCGGCGCGCCCCTCGCTCTCAGGCAAGGTGGTCAGGCGGGCGAAGTCCGCGACCTGCTGGGCGGACAGCTCGCGATCGTCCTCATCGAGCGCCTCGATGAAGGGGATCGCACTGTCGGGCACCATGCCCAAAGAGGCGAGCACCACCATCATCTGACGCTCAGCCCGCAGGCCGCGCACATTGCCGCCCAGCCGGGTGATCCGGGCCTCGATGTCGTCGTAGAAACGGGTCAGGGCGCTGGGAGCGGGGGACAGGCCCTCACCGCGCTCCACCCGGGCGATGAGCTCATCGACCCGGGAGGCCTGCTCAGCCAGGCTGCGCTGCTGCGCCTCGATCGTGCCCCGAGTGGCCCTCAGGTCGCGCAGCACCGCCTCACGACGGGAGTCCTGATCGGTGCCGATCGTGTCGGAGGCGAGCATCTCCGCCACCTGGGTCAGCGACAGTCCGCCGTCGGCCAACCACCGAATCCGCAGCAGGCGGGCCACATGCTCGACGCCGTACTCGCGCCGCCCCCGCACCGTGGGCGGAATCTCCAACAGACCCAGGTGGTGGTAGTAGCGCACCGCCCTCGGCGTGGTGCCGGCGATCCGGGCAAGCTCCTTGACGTGCATGAATCCATGACACCAGGTGACGTAACGTCACCGTCAAGTCTCACATGGCGGCAATCTGACCGGACCGCATGACGAGGCGGGGAAGGATTCACCGCGCCACCCCGGTGACGGGACGATTCACACCCACGCGACGGCGCGGACTACCCTTAAGGGCGGACAACCCCGGAGACACCTGGTGGAAGGCACCGCAATATGACTGACGCTCCCGGCGCGCTCTCGCCCCTGGACGAGGACGGCATTAACGCCGCCGTCGAGGAGGCCCTGGCCGCCTTCGCCGCAGCCGGCACCCTCGCCGAGCTCAAGGAGGCCCGCCTGGCCCACACCGGCGACGCCTCGCCCCTGACCCTGGCCAACCGGCTCATCGGCACCCTGGACAAGGCGGACAAGCCCACCGCCGGCAAGCTCCTGGGCGGCGCTCGCGGGCGCATCGCCAAGGCTCTGACCGCCAGGCAGGAGACCCTCGAGGCCGCCGCCGAGGAGGAGATGCTGCGCACCGAGGCGGTCGACGTCACCATCCCCACCTCGCGCACGCAGGCCGGCGCCCGTCACCCCCTCGACGTCCTCATCGACGAGGTCTGCGACTTCTTCACCTCCATGGGCTGGTCCATCGCTGAGGGGCCGGAGGTCGAGCACGAGTGGTACGACTTCGACGCCCTCAACTTCGACGCCGACCACCCCGCCCGCCAGATGCAGGACACCTTCTACATCGACGGTGCCAGCGTCGGGGCGGCCGAGGGGCAGGCTGCCAACCTCGTGCTGCGCACCCACACCTCCCCGGTCCAGGCCCGCGTCATGCTCGAGCAGCAGCCCCCGCTCTACGTGGCCTGCCCCGGCAAGGTCTTCCGCTCCGACGAGCTCGACGCCACCCACACCCCCGTCTTCCACCAGGTCGAGGGCCTGGCCGTGGACAAGGGTCTGACAATGGCGCACCTCAAGGGCGTCCTGGACCACTTCGCCAAGGCCATGTTCGGCCCCGAGGCGCGCACCCGCCTGCGCCCCTCCTTCTTCCCCTTCACCGAGCCCAGCGCCGAGATGGACCTGTGGTTCCCCCAGAAGAAGGGCGGTGCCGGCTGGATCGAGTGGGGAGGCTGCGGCATGGTCAACCCCAACGTGCTCACCGCCTGCGGCATCGACCCCGAGGTCTACACGGGCTTCGCCTTCGGCATGGGGCTGGAGCGCACCCTCATGCTGCGCCACGGAATCGCCGACATGCATGACATCGTCGAGGGCGACATCCGCTTCTCCCAGCAGTTCGGCACCACCGGAAAGGGAAACTGACATGCCTTACGTCCCCATTGAATGGCTGCGCGAGCACGTCGACGTCCCCACCGGCCTGAGCGCCGAGCAGCTCGCCGCCGACCTCGTGCGCGTGGGCCTGGAGGAGGAGCGCATCGTTCCTCCGGCCGTCACCGGCCCCCTCGTCGTCGGCAAGGTCCTTACCCGTGAGGCCAAGGAGCAGTCCAACGGCAAGGTCATCAACTACTGCCGTGTCGACGTCGGCCCCGAGCACAACGACGCCCCCGGCACCGGCAAGGAGCCCTCCGACCTGCCCAGCCGCGGCATCGTCTGCGGCGCCCACAACTTCGACGTCGGTGACTACGTCGTCGTGTGCCTGCCCGGCGCCGTCCTGCCCGGCGACTTCCGCATCGCAGCGCGTAAGACCTACGGGCACGTCTCCGACGGCATGATCTGCTCGGCCCGCGAGCTCGGCATCGGGGAGGACCACTCCGGCATCATCGTGCTCCAGCAGTGGCTGGCCGAGCACGGCCACGAGGGCGAGGAGCCGCCCGCACCCGGGACCGACGCCATCAGCATCCTCGGCCTGGGGGAGGAGGTCCTGGAGATCAACGTGACCCCGGACCGCGGCTACTGCTTCGCCATGCGCGGCGTGGCTCGCGAGTACTCCCACTCCACCGGCGCCCGCTTCACCGACCCTGCCGACGCCACCAACACGGGGCTGTACCCCAACGGCGTGGCCGGCGCCGGGCAGGGCGGCTATGACGTCGTCGTCCCCGAGGACCCCCAACCCATCCACGGGCGCCCCGGATGCGACCGCTACGTCGCCCGCCTCGTGCGCGGCATCGACCCGAGCGCACCGTCGCCGACCTGGATGCAGGACCGCCTCACCGCCGCAGGCATGCGCCCCATCTCCCTGGCCGTGGACGTCACCAACTACGTCATGCTCGACCTGGGCCAGCCGCTGCACGCCTTCGACGCCGACAAGCTCACCGCCCCCATCGTCGTTCGTCGGGCGAAGGACGGCGAGCGCCTCACGTTCCTCGACGAGGTCACCCGCAGCCTTGACCCCGAGGACCTGGTCATCGCCGACTCCCCGGACGGCGAGGGCTCACGGGCCCTGGTCCTGGCCGGTGTCTTCGGCGGGGCCCTCAGCGAGGTCGGCGCCGACACCCGCGACGTCCTCATCGAGGCCGCCCACTTCGACCCGGTCAGCGTGGCCCGCTCCTCGCGACGCCACAAGCTGCCCACCGAGTCCTCCAAGCGCAACGAGCGCGGCGTGGACACCGAGCTGGCCCCCATTGCCGCCCAGCGCGCCGTTGACCTGCTCGTGGAGTACGGCGGCGGCACCGCCGAGCCCGTGGCCACCGACATCAACCGCACCCGGGCCCCCGAGCCCATCACCATGCGCGCCGACGCCGCCGAGCGCCTCACCGGCGTCGCCTACGGAACCGAGCGTGTCACCGAGCTGCTCACCACCATCGGCTGCACCGTGGAGCGCGGTGGCTCCGGCGACGACGGAACCGCGCTGCTGACCGTCACCCCGCCGACCTGGCGCCCGGACCTGGTGGGGCCTGCCCACCTGGCCGAGGAGATCGCCCGCCTCGACGGATACGACGCCATCCCGGTCATCGTGCCCACGGCCCCCGCCGGCATGGGGCTGAGCGCCGACCAGAGGGCCCGCCGCGACATCGTGCGCGCCCTGGCCGACGCCGGACTCACCCAGGTTCTGTCCTACCCCTTCATCGGGGAGGTCCATGACCTGCTCGAGATTCCCGCCGACGATGCTCGCCGACAGACGGTCCGTCTGGCCAACCCCCTGGCCGAGGGCGCCCCCTACCTGCGCACCAGCGTGCTCGACTCCCTGGTCGACGTCGCCCGGCGCAACGTCTCGCGCGGCCTGACTGACGTTGCCGTCTTCGAGGTCGGCTCCGTCACCCACCCGGCCGGTACCGTTCCCGCCCCGATCCCCGGAGTCTCCGGGCGCCCCAGCCAGTCCGAGGAGGCAGCCCTCGAGGCGGGCATTCCGGCCCAGCCCACTCACGTCGGCGCCGTCATGACTGGTGAGCACGAGCGCTCCGGGGTTCTCGGGGCCGGCCGGCCCTGGGACTGGGCCGACGCCGTCGAGGTGGTCCGCACCGTGGCCGCCGCGCTCGGGGTCAAGATCGAGGTCCGCGCCCCCGAGCACCCCTACGCCCCCTGGCACCCCGGCCGTACCGCGGAGATCCGCCTGCCTGGCCGACGTCGGGGCAAGGAGATCGAGCCCGGCAGGCTCGTCGCCCACGCCGGCGAGCTCCACCCGCGGGTCGTCCGCGCGCTCGGACTCCCCGAGCGGGCCTGCGCCGTCGAGATCGACCTCGGCCCGCTGCTGGAGACAGCCCGCGACGCCGGGGCGCTCCAGGTCAAGGCCGTCTCCACCTTCCCGGCCGCCAAGGAGGACATCGCCCTGGTCGTCGACGAGACCACCACCGCCGCCGAGGTCGAGGCCCTGGTCAGGCAGGCCGCCGGGGACCTGGCCGAGGAGGTTCGCCTCTTCGACGTCTTCCGCGGCCCCCAGCTCGGCGAGGGCAGGAAGTCGCTGGCGTTCTCCCTGGTGCTGCGAGCCCCTGACCGCACGCTGACCGCCGAGGAGACCGCCGGCGTACGCAAGCGCGTGGTCAAGCGCGCCGCCAAGCTCCTCGGCGCCGAGCTGCGCAGCTAACCAGGCAGGTCCGGCTAGCCGTCCTGTCAGTACTGACGGCCATGGTGTGATGCACATCATGGCCGTCAGCGCTTCTTCAGTGCTTTCGTCGAGCAGGGGATCCCAGACAGCGGGTGTGGTCTCGGTAATACTAGGCGGCATGAAGATCCTGCTGACCTCTTCCTCCAAGCACGGGTCCACCGACGAGGTGGCCGCGGTGATCGCTGAGCGGCTCCAGGCCGCCCACATCGATGTGGAGACCAAGCGCCCCGAGGATGTCGACAGCGTCGATGAGTACGACGCCTTCATCCTGGGCAGCGCGGTCTACATGACCAAGTGGACGCCGCAGGCCGTTGACTTCACCGAGCGCTTCCGTGACGTCCTCAGGGCCAGACCCGTGTGGGCCTTCTCCGTGGGGCTGGCCGGCCTGCCTAAGGGAAAGGTCGCCGACCCCATGCGCATCGGCCCGGTGCTGCTGGCCATCGACCCGGAGGACCACATGACCTTCGCGGGCCGCTTCGACCCCTCCAAGCTCAGCCTGCGCGAGCGCTCCATCGCCAAGCTCGGGGGAGCGAGTGAGGGTGACTACCGCAACTGGGACGAGGTGCGCGAGTGGGCCGACGCCATCGCCACCTCCCTCTATGACGACACGCTCACCAGTCGCCGCGACCGCTCCTAGCCCCTGGCGTCCCTGGCGTCCCCGGCCCTGAGGGCGGAGGGGAGATGAGTCACAGCAACAGACGATGAATGCATTTCTATGCATGCGGATGTATGGTTGCTGCATGACTTGGTCAGTTGCTGTTGCTGGAGCCACTGGGTACGCCGGTGGTGAGGTTCTGCGCCTGCTCACGGCCCACCCGAAGGTGGAGGTCGGCGCACTCACCGCGGCCTCGTCCGCCGGCAGTCGGCTCGGTGAGCACCATCCGCACCTGCTTTCCCTGGCGGACCGCATCGTCCAGCCCACCGAGGCGGAGATCCTCGCCGGGCACGACGTCGTCGTCCTGGCCCTGCCGCACGGGGCCTCCGGAGCCGTCACGGCGGCCCTCGAGGAGCTCGCCTCGGGCGGCAGCAACGCACCGCTACTCATCGACTGCGGCGCGGACCACCGCCTGACTAGTCAGCAGGCGTGGGAGGCCTTCTACGGCTCGGACTACGCCGGCGCCTGGACCTACGGCATGCCCGAGCTCCTGCACCACGGTGAGACGCGAGCCCGCGCCCAGCGCGAGGAGCTGGCAGCCTCCAGGCGCATCGCCGTCCCCGGCTGCAACGTCACCGCCGTCACCCTGGCGGTCCAGCCCGGCATCGCCGCCGGACTCCTCGACCCCTCCCGGCTGACCGCGGTGCTGGCCGTCGGATACTCCGGCGCAGGCAAGGCCCTCAAGCCCCACCTCGCCGCTGCCGAGGCGCTGGGATCGGCTCAGCCCTACGCCGTCGGAGGCACCCACCGGCACATTCCCGAGATCGTCCAGAACCTGGAGGTGGCCGGAGCCGCCGCCGGAGCAGCACGCCTGTCCTTCACCCCGGTCCTGGTCCCCATGAGCCGCGGCATCCTGGCCACCGTCACCGCCCCCATGACTGCGGCTCTGCGCGAGGCCCCCGACCCCGAAGCCGCCCTGCGAGCCGCCTGGGATGACGCCTACGGGGCCACCGGTAGTGGCGAGAGCCTCATCCAGCTGCTGCCCGAGGGGACCTGGCCCACCACCGGCACCGTCCTGGGGAGCGGAACCGCCACCGTTCAGGTCGCCATCGACCGTGGTGCGGAGGCCGTCGTGGCCATGTGCGCCATCGACAACCTCGGCAAGGGCACCGCCAGTGCTGCCGTTCAGTCCCTCAACCTCGCCCTCGGGCTGGAGGAGACCACCGCCATCACCACCCAAGGAGTCGCACCGTGAGCGTGACCGCAGCACAGGGCTTCCGCGCCGCCGGCGTGCGCGCCGGCCTCAAGGCCTCCGGCAAGCCCGACCTCGCCCTCGTCGTCAATGACGGGCCGTTGGAGACCGCGGCCGGGGTGTTCACCACTAACCGCGTCGTTGCAGCCCCTGTGGTCTGGTCACGCCGGCTCTTGGCCGGCCAGGAAGACGGGCAGGCGGGCCGCGCCCGCGCCGTCGTCCTCAACTCCGGCAGCGCCAACGCCTGCACTGGAGCGCAGGGCATGTGCGACACCGAGGCCACCGCTGCCCGTGCCGCCGGCCTGCTGGGCACCGAACCGGACCAGGTCCTGGTCTGCTCCACGGGCGTCATCGGGGAGCGCATCGATATGCCCCTCCTCCTGGAGGGCGTCGACGTCGCGGCCCTCGCCCTGGCAGACACGCCTCAGGCCGGTTCCGACGCCGCCGCCGCCATCATGACCACCGACACCGTCTCCAAGGAGGACGCCCTCACGGTCGGTGCCGGCGAGCAGAGCTGGACCATCGGCGGCATGATTAAGGGCGTGGGCATGCTGGCCCCAGCGTTGGCCACCATGCTCGCCGTCATCACCACCGACGCCGTCCTCACCCCTCAGCAGGCCCAGGACGCCCTGACCTCCGCCACAACGCGAACCGTCAACCGGATCAACTCCGACGGGTGCATGTCCACCAACGACACGGTTGTCCTGCTGGCCTCTGGAGCCTCCGGCACCACGCCCTCCCAGGACGAGCTCGACGAGGCGCTCACCGAGGTGATGAGCCGGCTCGGCCGGCGCCTGGTGGCCGACGCCGAGGGTGCCACCCACGACATCGCCATCACCGTCTCCGGCGCCGTCAGTGAGGAGGCCGCCGAGGCCGCGGCCCGCACCGTCAGCTCCTCCAACCTCCTCAAGTGCGCCGTCGCGGGGGCCGACCCCAACTGGGGGCGCATCCTCTCCCAGCTGGGGACCGTGCCCGAGGACGTCTGCCCCTTCAACCCCGACGAGGTCGACGTCGCCATCAACGGCATCACGATCTTCAGCCACGGCGCCCCCCAACCCAATCGGGACGCGGTGGACATGAGCCCACGCGAGACCCGCATCGACATCGAGCTGTCGGCGGGCCCGGCCCAGGCCACCGTGTGGACCAATGACCTCACTCACGGATACGTCACCATCAACGCGGACTACACGACATGAAACGTACCCCTCTTGACCCACAGACCAAGGCATCCGTCCTGCTGGAGGCCGTGCCGTGGCTGCGCACCTACAAGGGCGCCACCATGGTCATCAAGTACGGCGGCAACGCCATGGTCAACGATGAGCTCAAGCGCGCCTTCGCCCAGGACATCCTCTTCCTGCACCAGGTCGGGGTGCGCCCCGTCGTCGTTCACGGTGGCGGGCCCCAGATCAACGCGATGCTCAAGCGGCTGGGCATCACCTCGGAGTTCCGCGGAGGACTGCGCGTCACCACCCCCGAGGTCATGGACGTGGTCCGCATGGTGCTCACCGGCTCTGTGCAGCGCGAGCTCGTCTCCCTGCTCAACACCGACGGCTCCGCCGCCGTCGGCATCAGCGGTGAGGACGGCGGGCTCCTACGAGCCCGGCAGCGCCTGGCCACGGTGGACGGGCACAAGGTCGATGTCGGCCTGGTCGGCGACGTCGTCGACGTCAGCCCGCAGCCCATCATCGACCTGCTCGACCAGGGCCGCATTCCGGTCATCTCCTCGGTCGCCCCGTTGACGACGGACTCCGAGACCGTCCTCAACGTCAACGCCGACACGGCCGCCGCCGCGATCGCCGTGGCCCTCAAGGCCCGCACCCTGCTCATGCTCACCGACGTCGAGGGGCTCTACTCCGCCTGGCCCGACCGCAGCACACTGGTGCCCTTCATCAGTACCGCCGCGCTGGAGGAGCTCCTGCCCACGCTCGAGGCCGGGATGATCCCCAAGATGGAGGCCTGCCTGCGGGCCGTCTACGGGGGAGTCGCGCAGGCGCACGTCGTCGACGGACGCCAGGCCCACAGCATGCTGCTCGAGATCGTCACCGACCAGGGAGTCGGCACCGTCATCCACCCCGGAGACGCTCCGGTCCCACCGCTGAACGGAGGCAAGAGCCTATGACCCACTCCTCGCAAGCACCGGCATCCACTGCGGAGGCGAAGGGGTCCGGCACCGGCAACGCCGGCTGGCTGGCGCGCTACACCGACGCCGTCATGAACACCTTCGGCACCCCCGGCCGGGTCCTGGTCCGGGGGAGGGGCGCCCACGTCTGGGACGCCGACGGTCAGGAGTACATCGACCTGCTGGCAGGCATCGCTGTCAACTGTCTGGGCCATGCGCACCCCGCGATCATCCGGTCCGTCACCGAGCAGCTCTCCGAGCTGGGGCACGTGTCGAACTTCTTCACCACCCCCGCCCAGGTCGGCCTCGCCGAGGAGCTCATCCGGCTCACCCTCCCCGACCGCCCCGCTCACGACTCCCGCGTCTTCCTGGCCAACTCCGGCACCGAGGCCAATGAGGCCGCCTTCAAGATCGCCCGTCGCCACGGCGGGAGCCGGCGCCCCCGCGTCCTGGCCCTCCAGGACGCCTTCCACGGCAGGACCATGGGCGCCCTGGCCCTGACCCACAAGGCCGCCTACCGCGAGCCCTTCGAGCCGCTGCCCGGAGGAGTCGAGTTCATCCCCGCCGGTGACATCGAGGCCCTGCGCACCGCGCTGGGTCCGGATGTGGCGGCACTCGTCATCGAACCCATTCAGGGCGAGGCCGGGGTGCGTGAGCTGCCCGCCGGATACCTGGAGGCGGCCCGAGAGCTGACCGAGGCCGCCGGCGCGCTGCTCATCATCGATGAGGTCCAGACCGGAATGGGACGCACCGGCGCCTGGATGGCCCACCACCTGCTGGCGCCGGGCGTCGTACCCGACGTCGTCACCCTGGCCAAGGGACTGGGCGGAGGAATCCCCATCGGCGCGGTCGTCGCCACTGGGCAGGCCGCTGCTCTCCTCGAGCCGGGGCAGCACGGCACCACCTTCGGCGGCAACCCAGTGGCCTGCGCAGCAGCACTCGCCGTCATCGGGACCATCCGCAGCCAGTCCCTGCTGGAGCGGGTTCAGCAGCTCGGCTCGGCCTGGTCCAGGCAGCTGGCAGCCGTTGACGGAGTCGATCAGGTGCGTGGTCGGGGCCTGCTGCTCGGCGTCGGGCTGGAAGACGGGCTCCCACCCGCTGCTGAGATCGCCGCTGCCCTGGCGGCCCGCGGCTTCATCGTCAACGCGCCGCGCCCCGACACGATCCGCCTGGCTCCCCCTTTCATCCTCTCCGACGATGACGCCGGGGCCTTCACCACCACGTTGTCCGAGGTTCTTGCTCGGGCACAGTCAGAGAAAGCCGGTTCATGAGCACCACCATCGAGGCCTCTCAGCGCGATCTGGAGGCAACGGCCCCCCTGGTGCCCGGGACCAAGACCGCCAGGCATGCCAGCATCGTCCAGATCCTGTCGCGCGAACGCATCCGCTCCCAGGCCCAGCTGCGCAAGGCCCTGGCACTGCGCGGCATCAGCACCACTCAGGCCACGCTCTCACGGGACTTGGTGGAGCTGCGGGCCACGAAGATCCGCGCCCCGGGCGGAGAGCTCATCTACTCCATGCCCGAGGCCGGTGCTCCCGGCCAGGTCCCTACTGGTGCCCTCTTAGAGACGGAGGAGACCGAGGACTCCCTGCGCGCCCACACCACCGCCCGCCTGTCCCGGTGGTGTGCCGAGCTGCTGGTCACCGCCGAGTGGGCCGGTCCCCAAGTGGTCCTGCGAACTCCCGCCGGCGCCGCCCAGCTGCTCGCCGGGGCCGTCGACGACGCCATGATGCCCGGCGTCATGGGGTGCATCGCCGGCGACGACACCGTCCTGGTCATCACCCGCGGCGCCCAGGTCGCGGCCGACGTGGCCAGACACCTGCTCGCCCTGGCCGACCCCTCGGCCCGAGCCTGACCTCTCCCCACCGCCCTTGACATCCCCAGTCACCTCGGCGCCGCTGCGGCGGCGTCATCACGAAGAGAAGAGTGATCCCATTGAGCATCCACAAGGACCGTGTCGTCCTGGCCTACTCCGGAGGCCTGGACACGTCCGTCGCCATCGGCTGGATCGGTGAGGCCACCGGTCGCGAGGTTGTGGCCGTCGCCGTCGACGTCGGCCAGGGCGGCGAGGACCTTGAGGTGATCCGTCAGCGAGCCCTCGACTGCGGCGCCGTCGAGGCCTATGTCGCCGACGCCCGCGACGAGTTCGCCAACGACTACTGCATGCCGGCGCTCAAGGCCAACGCCCTCTACGAGGGGACCTACCCGCTCGTCTCGGCCCTGTCCCGCCCCGTCATCGCCCGTCACCTGGTCAAGGCCGCCCGCGAGTTCGGCGCGCACACTGTGGCGCACGGCTGCACCGGCAAGGGCAACGACCAGGTCCGCTTCGAGGTCTCCATCACCTCGATGGCCCCCGACATGGACTGCATCTCCCCGGTGCGCGACCTGGCGCTGACCCGTGACGTAGCCATCGACTACGCCGAGAAGCACAACCTGCCGATCGAGACCACCAAGCACAACCCCTTCTCCATCGACCAGAACGTCTGGGGCCGCGCCATTGAGACCGGGTACCTCGAGGACCTGTGGAACGCCCCCACCAAGGACGTCTACGTCTACACCGATGACCCCGCCTACCCGCCCCTGCCCGACGAGGTGATCCTGACCTTCAAGGAGGGCGTCCCCGTAGCGATCGACGGTCGCGACGTCAGCCCCCTGGAGGCGATTCAGGAGCTCAACCGCAGGGCCGGCGCCCAGGGCGTGGGGCGTATCGACATGGTCGAGGACCGGCTCGTGGGGATCAAGTCCCGCGAAATCTACGAGGCGCCCGGCGCGGTGGCTCTGATCGAGGCCCACCGGGCGCTCGAGGCCGTCACCCTGGAGCGCATGCAGCTCCGCTACAAGCGGAGCATGGAGCAGACCTGGGCCGATCTCGTCTACGAGGCCCAGTGGTACTCCCCGCTCAAGCACTCCATGGACGCCTTCATCGAGGACACGCAGCGCTACGTCAACGGTGATATTCGCATGGTCCTGCACGGTGGTCGGGCGACCGTCAACGGGCGCCGCTCCGAGACGGGCCTGTACGACTTCAACCTGGCCACCTACGAGAGCGGAGACACCTTCGACCAGTCCTCCTCGCGGGGATTCATCGAGATCTACGGGATGCAGTCCAAGCTCGCCGCAGCCCGCGACGTGCGCGCCGGCAACGGTCGGGGATTCTGACTGAGCCGCACCGCCGGTCCCACCACCTCGAAGCACTCGGCTACGTGGCCGCCTGCGCCTCGTTGTGGTGGGGCTGGCGGCGCAGCCAGCGGGAGTCGTCATTGGCGTAGGCGTAGTAGCCGCCGATCAGCAGCCCTCCGCCCACGAAGTTGCCCAGCAGGGCCACAGCCACGTTCCCCAGCGCCGGCAGGACGTCGATCCCGTGCGTCAGGCCGATGACGGTGAACAGGACCGTGTTGGCCACGGAGTGCTCCAGGCCGAGGAAGGCGAAGACGAACACTGAGATGAGCATCGCGAAGATCTTGGACCAGTCCTCGTGGATGAAGCCGTTGTAGATGAGGAGCATCGCCAGGTTAATCATGAAGTTGCACAGGACCGCCCGCACGAAGAGGTCCCCGATCCCCGAGGCCGACGACAGGTAGTGGAGCTTGGCGGACACGGAGTGCACGGCCTGCTCGCCGGTTGCCGCCCCCACAAGGGTGGAGAAGCGGTACATGGCCGCGAAGACCAGCCCTCCGGCGAAGTTGCCGGCCAGGCACATGACCAGCACCCTCAGGGCCCGCCACGTCGAGATCCGCTTGTAGTAGTGGCCGATGGCCACCACCATCATGTTGCTGGTGAGCAGCTCGGACTTCGTGTAGTAGATGAAGACGAGAGCGGGGCCGAAGGACAGAGCCCCGAGCATCTTTCCGAGCCCCGCCAGCGAGGTGTTTCCGACGCGCAGGCCGTCGAAGACGCCGACGATGGCGTAGTTCACGATGTAGAAGACCGCCACGATCATGCCGGCCATGGCCGCGCGCATGAGATAGCGGTGGGCGATCACCCCGGTCATCCGGGTCTTGGTCTCGAGGGCCTCGAGCACGGTGGAGATGAACTGCTTGCCTGGGAAAAGTGCGTCTTGCTCGGCGGGCATTGGCTCATCATGGCATTGCGTGCCAACCGAGATACAGGCCTTTCTTCCTTCCCGTTGGTCGGGGTTGCTGGTCCTGGTCCCGCTTCCGTATCTTCCTCAAGATTGCGTGGGTCGTTTTGTCTACGAGCCACGACAGGGCCTGTCCAGACTGATCGTTGAGGAACCTGTGCGGGCAGATGGGCCATGATGGAGCCATGAGTCAGTTCTCCAGCCAGTCCGCTCAGCCATCCGCTGCCCAACCCGTCGCCTCAGAAGCTCAGCAGGACGCGACCCCCGTCGGCGTCAGCCTGTGGGGCGGACGCTTCTCAGGAGGACCCGCCGACGCGCTGGCGGCCCTGTCGGTGAGCACCCACTTCGACTGGCGACTGGCCCGCTACGACATCGCCGGCTCCCGGGCCCATGCCCGCGCCCTGGCACAGGCCGGTCTGCTGGATACGGGCCAGCTGTCCGGCATGCTGGAGGCCCTGGACCGTCTCGAGGCCGACGTCGTCGCCGGCATCTTCGTCCCGGAGGCCACCGACGAGGACGTTCACACCGCCCTGGAGCGCGGCCTCATCGAGCGCGCCGGCGACGACCTGGGGGGCCGTCTGCGTGCCGGGCGCAGCCGCAACGACCAGATCGCCACCCTCATCCGCATGTACCTGCGCGACCAGGCCCGCCACGTCGCCGGACTCGTCCTCGACGTCGTCGATGCCCTCATCGACCAGGCCGCGCAGGCCTCCGACGCCATCATGCCCGGACGCACCCACATGCAGCACGCCCAGCCGGTGCTCGTCGCCCACCAGCTGCTGGCTCACGCCTGGCCGCTCATGCGTGACGTCGAGCGCCTGGAGGACTGGGACTCCCGCGCCGCCGTGAGCCCCTACGGCTCCGGCGCGCTGGCCGGCAACACGCTCGGGATGGATCCTGACGCAGTGGCCGCCGACCTCGGATTCGAGGCGGCCGTGGAGAACTCCATCGACGGCACCGCCGCCCGCGACGTCGTCGCCGAGCTGAGCTTCGTCCTCGCGATGGTCGCGGTGGACGTCTCGCGCCTGAGCGAGGAGATCATCATCTGGAACACCAAGGAGTTCGACTTCGTCACCCTGGACGACTCCTACTCCACGGGCTCGTCCATCATGCCGCAGAAGAAGAACCCGGACGTGGCCGAGCTCGCCCGCGGCAAGGCCGGGCGCCTCATCGGCGACCTGACCGGGCTGCTCGCCACCCTCAAGGCCCTGCCCCTGGCCTACAACCGGGACCTGCAGGAGGACAAGGAGCCGGTCTTCGACGCCGTCGACACCCTGGCGGTCCTCCTTCCGGCCGTTAGCGGCATGGTGAGCACGATGACCCTCCACTACGAGCGCATGGCGGAGCTCGCCCCTCAGGGGTTCTCCCTGGCCACCGATATCGCGGAGTGGCTGGTCAAGAACGGTGTGCCCTTCCGCAGCGCCCACGAGATCTCCGGTGCCTGCGTGCGCGAGTGCGAGAAGCGAGGCATTGAGCTGTGGGACCTGACCGATGCCGACTTCGCCGCCATTGATGAGCGGCTCACCCCGGGCGTGCGAGAGGTCCTCTCAGCCGAGGGCTCGGTGGCCGCCCGCACCGGGCACGGCGGCACCGCCCCCGTGCGAGTGGTGGAGCAGCTCGCCCGCGCCATCGCCCGCAGCGCCGAGCTGCGAGTCTTCGCCTGGGAGGGCTCCTTGCTGGACGGCCCCGCCGGTCCCCAGTGGCCCGAGCCCAGTCAGACCGATGAGGAATGGGGTGAGGAGGACCAGGACTGAGCCGGGGCGGCAGGTCGATGTCAGACGCTTCCCTGAGAGGGACGGCGACCGAGCTGAGCGCCGATGTCGCCTCACTGCTCAGATGCGACAGCCTGGAGGTGGCCCCGGCGCTGCTGGGCGCCGTCGTCACCGTTGCCGACTCGGCCGGGCGCGTTGCGATCCGCCTGACCGAGGTGGAGGCCTACCGCGGCGAGAAGGACCCGGGCTCCCACGCCTTCCGAGGACGCACGGCGCGCAACGCCTCCATGTTCGAGGCCGGCGGGTGCATCTACGTCTACTTCACCTACGGCATGCACCACTGCCTCAACATCGTCACCGGGCCCGCCGGGGTCTCACGCGCGGTGCTGCTGCGCGGGGGAGAGGTCGTCGAAGGGCTCGAGCAGGCCAGGGGACGCCGCCCCGCCGCCCGCACTGACCGCGACCTGGCCCGTGGCCCGGCCAGACTGTGCGCCGCACTGGGACTGGACCGCTCCGACGACGGTGCGCTGCTGGGCGGGCCGGGATCACGCATCAGCCTGACGCTGCCGCAGCAGGCACCGGATGCCGGACGCATCCGCCGTGGGCCACGCACCGGGGTGGCCGGCCCCGGGGGAGACGGAGAAGCCTTCCCGTGGCGCTTCTGGCTGGACGGAGAGCCCACCGTCTCGCCGTACCGGCCGGCCGTCACCAGGCGACGCTCACAGGGCTGAACCTCGCCGAGCCCGACTCCGATGGGTCTCCCCTTGCCCACGCCACTCCTGTCCGTTAATAATAGGTGCACAGATTATCGCTGCAAAGACTATTTGTGGTGCGGAACCGCCGAGCGCGGAGGACGAGGAAGGGGGCGGCCATGTGGTCGACTCAGTGCCAACGGACAGTGGATCTCCCGGCGGAGATCCTGTGGGAGACCTGGATCAAGGTGCTCTCCGGTGAGATCGAGCTCCCCCAGGGAGATCGCTACGAGCCGCGCGAGCCCGTGGGACCCGGCGCCTCGATCACGATGACTCCGGAGGGGCAGGACAGTATCGAGATCACGGTGATCCGCTGGGAACCCCCTCACGTCCAGGCGGACCGGGTCTCCTACGGGGGAGTGGAGCTGACCTTCACCCACTCCTTCATGCCCGCGCAGACACAAGGGCAGAGCGTTGTGACCACCCGCCTCGACATCGACGGTCCCGGTGCCGACGATGTAGGCCCGACGATCGGTCCGGGAATCGCCGAGGACTTTCCGCAGGTCATCGACTCGCTCGTCCAGGCTGCTAGGGTCGATATGTGAAGACAAGGTTCCAGGGTCCTGAGGCGAGCCCCGGCTTCCTCATGTGGAGGGCCGCGCTGGCCTGGCAGCGAGACATCGCTGCTGCCCTGGAGCCAGTTGGACTGACACACTCCCAGTTCGTCCTCCTGGCCTGCACGCAGTGGCTCGAGGAGCACGGGGACGGGGCCAGCCAGGTGATGGTCGCGACCCAGGCGGGAATGGACGTGAAGACCGCCAGCCAGGTGCTGCGCCGGCTGGAGCGGGCCGGTCTGGTGTCGCGGCAGCCGGATCCCAAGGACGCCCGTGCCCGGATCGTGACCATGACAGCGGCAGGCAGAGATGTCGGGGCCCGGGCAACGCGTTTGGTGGAGGACGCCGATGAGGCGTACTTCGCGGCAGTGCCCCACCTGCGCGAGGCACTGCTGCGCGAAGCCGGCGTCGTAGCGCGCGGATCAGCAACGCAGCCCAACGAGGAGACCGCTGCGTCTACCGACCGGGCCGAGAGCCCCAAGACCTCGAGCGACACGGCCGGTCCGACCACGGCGGCTGCTACACCAGGCTCCCGCAGTGGCCAGTGACTACTGGAACCACAACGTCGCCTTTCACCGCCGCATTGTGCGGGACGCGGCGCTGCGCGGTGGAAGCGCGCTCGATGTCGGATGCGGTGACGGGCTCCTGCTCGCGCGCCTGGCGGCGGTGTGCCGGCGCGCCGTCGGGCTTGAAACCGACGAGCAGGCAGTTGCTCGGGCGCGCAGACGTCTCGAGCGGACTCCGCAGGCCGAGGTGCTGCTCGACGACGTCATGGATCTGGACCTTCCTCAGCGCATCGGAACCTTTGAGACGGTCACCTGCGTGGCCACGTTGCACCACCTCCCGCTGGAACCCGCCCTGGTGAGGCTGAGTCAGCTGGTGGCACCCGGCGGGCGTCTGATCGTCGTCGGCCTGGCCGCCAACAAGAGTCTGTGGGACTGGACGCTGTCCGCACTGGCCGTCCTGCCTCTGCACGTCCTCGGCGCCCTGCGACGGGAGAGCTCAGACATCGGTGTGGTCACTCGTGTTCCACGAGAGTCCCTGGCCGAGATTCGTAGGGCGGCAGTCCGGCTGCTTCCCGGGGCCAGGACTCGACGGCGCTTCTACTACCGATACACCCTCATCTGGGATCGCCCGACTGAGGGCTCGTGAAGGCTCCCCGTATCCGGCTCACGGCTCCGTGGCCTGGCCTCATCGTGGAAGCCGAGCCGGAGCATGGCAGACTATCTGCGCCGGAGGTATCAGCCGGACCCGAGCGTGACGCGCCGGGATCATGCGTGCGGCAAGCACGACAACCCACGGAAGGCGACTGGACAGTGACGGACATCCTGGACGAACTGCAGTGGCGCGGGCTCATCGCCCAGCACACCGACATTGACGCGCTGCGAGCGGCGCTCAGCGACGGGGCCGTCACCTTCTATTGCGGGTTCGACCCCACGGCGCCGAGCCTTCACCACGGGCACCTCGTAGCCGTCAAGGTCATGCGCCACCTTCAGCTCGCCGGGCACCGTCCGCTGGCGCTGGTGGGTGGGGCGACCGGCCTCATCGGCGACCCGCGCGCCAAGGGGGAGCGCACCCTCAACACCAAGGACGTCGTTGCCGGCTGGGCGGCCAGCCTGCAGGAACAGCTCGAGAACCTTCTCGACTTCAGCGGGGACAACCCGGCGCGGATCGTCAACAACCTGGACTGGACCCAGGCGATGAGCGCCATTGACTTCCTGCGGGACCTGGGCAAGCACTTCCGCATGGGCACCATGCTCTCCAAGGACATCGTTGCTCGGCGCCTGGCCAGCGAGGAGGGCATCTCCTACACCGAGTTCAGCTACCAGGTCCTCCAGGCCAACGACTACCTCGAGCTCTACCGACGCTACGGCTGCACCCTGGAGGTCGGCGGCAACGACCAGTGGGGCAACCTCGTGGGCGGGATGGACCTCATCCACAAGGTCGAGGGCGCCTCGGTCCACGTCATGACCAACCCCCTCATCACCAAGGCCGACGGCACCAAGTTCGGTAAGTCCGAGGGCGGGGCGATCTGGCTCAACCCCGAGATGCTCAGCCCCTACGCCTTCTACCAGTTCTGGCTCCAGGTCGACGACGCCGACGTCGTGCGCTTCCTCAAGGTTTTCACCTTCCTGGAACGCGAGGAGATTGAGCACCTGGAGGCGGTGACGGCCGAGAACCCGAAGGCACGTGAGGCGCAGCGGGTTCTGGCGCACGAAGTCTGCACGTGGGTCCACGGAGCCGACGCGACTGCCCAGGCCGAAGCGGCAACCTCCGCACTGTGGGGCCGCGGCGACCTCGCCGACATCGATGAGGCGACGATCCTAGCGGCCACGGCTGATCTCGCCTCCGGTGACGTGACAGTCGGACAGACCACGATCGTGGACCTGCTCGTGGGCACGGGGCTGGAGCGCGGGCGCAATGCTGCCCGCAAGACCATTGCCGGAGGCGGGGCCTACATCAACAACGTCAAGGTGACCGACGAGACCGCGGTCATCGGTCCCGAGCACCTGCTCGCCGGGGGAGTGGTGCTGGTGCGCAAGGGAAGGCGAAACCTGGCCGTCGGACGCGCGGTTCAGGCTTCCTCATAAGCGGGAAGCCGCACCTTACGAACACGGTTGTTGAGCGGTGACGATGCCTTGTGGGCACCGTCACCGCTCAACAGTTTGACGGGTTGGTGGTCGGTGCGTAATGTTCTCTCCGGCCCGAAACGGGGAGGATGAATTTCCTCAGACCGGCCGGGGACTGAGAACTGAAGAGAGCCGAAGAGAGACGAGGGTCACCGCCCATTCGTTTGACTCAGAAAATCCGGCTCGCTAAAGTTTCTCAGGCGCTTCTGAGAGCGAAGCGAAAGGCAGAATGCCTTACGACAAGTTCTCGGTGGGTGTGTTGTTTGAGAACTCGATAGTGTGTCATGTTTTTTATGCCATGGCCCTGGGGGCTGCGCGTGATTTTTTGGTTGTGTGTGGTTTTTGGGGTTGTTTTGTTTTGGTTTGCCTGGCTCCTTTGTTTTGGGGTTGGGTTGGGCCTGGTCTGGTTTTCTGGACTGTTGTACTGACTTTGGGTTCTGGCTGGCTGTGTTTGTGGTTGGTTGGGGCTTGATTTTGTTGGTTTTGTTTGGAGAGTTTGATCCTGGCTCAGGACGAACGCTGGCGGCGTGCTTAACACATG